>ERZ1106915.24-NODE-24-length-223397-cov-7.519490_pt1 | contig 223397 bp, 188 predicted proteins | sample MGYA00403653_ERZ1106915 | MGnify/ENA primary metagenome ERZ1106915 (study PRJEB35170, sample SAMEA104062404) | human gut metagenome | biome: human gut; feature: human-associated habitat; material: faeces | place: Denmark | collected 2012-06-06 ...
AATGAAATTAGTTTTGGCTGAAAAGCCTTCGGTTGCACAGAGCATTGCCAAGGTGCCGGGTGCAAACAAACGTGAGGAGCGGTAAACTTTTGGCTCTATCCCTATCAAGAATATAAATCACGCGAAATGCAGATTATATCTAAGACACGATAGATGCGATAGGAGGAGTGAACAATGGAACAGAAAATGTTTTGTTATCAATGTCAGGAAACGGCCGGATGCAAGGGCTGTACGGTGGTCGGTGTCTGCGGTAAGCAGCCGGATGTGGCGGCAATGCAGGATTTGCTTGTGTGGGTGACGAAGGGTATCTGCGCGGTGACGACACGGCTTCGAGAGGAGGGACGTGCGGTGGCAGATGAGGTCAACCATCTGGTTACCGAAAATCTGTTTACGACGATCACGAATGCCAATTTTGATAAGGCGGCGATTGAAAAAAGGATTGAAAAGACGCTGGAAATGAAGACGGCACTGTGGGAGCAGCTGGAACGTCGGGACAATCTGCCGGAGGCGGCTGGCTGGACAGGTGAACCGTCTGAATTTATAAAAAAAGCGTCGGAAGCGGGCGTTCTGATCGGGCAGAACGAGGATATTATTTCCCTTCGCAGCTTGATTACGTATGGCTTGAAAGGTTTGTCTGCCTATACCCGGCATGCGAACGTTCTGCTGCAGGAGGACCGGGAGGCGGATGCATTTTTACAGCGGGCGCTTGCGGCGACGCTGGATGACAGCTTGAGTGTGGATGATTTGATTCACCTGACGCTGGAAACTGGCGAATATGGTGTCCGGGGAATGGCGCTTTTGGATCGAGCAAACACAGAGACTTATGGAAATCCGGAGATTACTACGGTTGATATCGGTGTCGGAAGTAATCCGGGTATTCTGGTTTCGGGACACGATCTGCGCGATATGGAAATGCTTCTGGACCAGACGCAGGGAAGCGGCGTCGATGTATATACGCACTCGGAGATGCTTCCGGCGCAGTATTATCCGGCATTTAAGAAATATCCGAATTTTAAGGGTAATTACGGCAATGCGTGGTGGTGCCAGAGGGAGGAATTTGAGACGTTCAACGGACCGATCCTGATGACAACGAACTGCATCGTGCCGCCGAAGGACAGCTACAAGGATCGCCTCTACACAACCGGTGCGGCGGGATATCCGGGCTGCACATATATCAACGGTGGAATCGGAGGAAAGAAGGATTTTTCAGTGATCATCCAGCATGCGAAGCGCTGTGAGCCGCCGGTCGGGATTGAGCAAGGACAGATTGTCGGCGGCTTCGCCCATGCACAGGTGCTGGCACTGGCAGATAAGGTAGTGGATGCGGTCAAATCGGGAAAAATCCGAAAGTTTGTCGTCATGGCGGGGTGTGATGGGCGTGCTAAGAGCCGCACTTACTACACCGATTTTGCAAAGGCGCTGCCGGAGGACACGGTAATTCTGACGGCTGGCTGTGCGAAATACCGCTACAATAAGCTGAATCTGGGCGATATTGAAGGGATTCCGCGTGTCCTAGATGCGGGGCAGTGCAATGATTCATATTCCCTGGCGGTCATTGCGATGAAGCTGCAGGAGATTTTTGGGCTGGATGACATCAACGACCTGCCGATTATTTACAACATTGCCTGGTATGAGCAGAAGGCGGTCATTGTTCTTCTGGCGCTTCTCTCACTCGGTATCAAGAATATCCATCTTGGACCGACGCTTCCGGCATTTTTAAGTCCGAACGTGGTAAATGTATTGGTGGAGAAGTTTGGAATCGCGGGAATTGACAGCGTGGAGAGCGATGTGGAATTATTTTTCGGGGAGAAGTGATAAATACAGGACGGAACTGGTAAGAGGGAATCGAAGAAAGCCGGAATTTGGATCTGAAATCTGGAGATAGATTTGCAAAAAATCTGTGTTGGTTTTACAAAAAGCGGTCGGAACGATCTTGAAAATGGCAGTTAGTGAAATAGGGGGCGGTTCTCTGGCAAATGCAGGGAACCGTCTTTTTTCGTCTATAGAAATATTGATATGGAAAATGAAAGTGTGATATGATGGGAAAGATGAATGAGTTCTAAAATATAAAAGAAATTGATACGGCAGATCAATCGATAGAGGATGCGGGAGGAAAACAGCCATGTCACTGGAAAAAGCAGAAAGTTACTTAAAGGAAGCCGGATTTTTGGATCATGTTATTGAGTTAAAAGAGTCCACAGCGACGGTTGCGCTGGCAGCGGAGGCATTAGGCGTGGAGCCGGGGATGATTGCGAAAACGATGTCCTTTTTACAGGGAGAACAGCCGGTATTGATTTTGACAGAAGGTACTGCGAAAGTGGATAACCGGAAATATAAAGATACGTTTCACGTGAAAGCAAAGATGATCCCGTTTGAGCAGGTGGAGGAGGTTACCGGTCATGCGCCGGGTGGGGTCTGCCCGTTTGGTATCAAGGATGGAATTGAAGTGTATCTGGATGAGAGCCTGAAGCGTTTTGAGACGGTTTATCCGGCAGCAGGAGACGACCACAGCGCGGTACGTCTCACGATCCCAGAGTTGGAAGAAGTGTCCGGAGCGAAAGGCTGGGTGGATGTCTGCAGGGAGCCGGAGGATCAGCAGCACGAGTAGGTGTGGGAGATTTTAGGAGAATTCATATGAGAGATGTGAAAGCAACGGGGAGAAGCAGGGGAGAAAATGAAAACGGCGGAATCAGGGTGGGTTCCAGATTGGGAAAGAAAGGTCGCCTGTGCCGGAAAATGTTCGTCCGCCTGCTTTGCCTGACAGCAGCCATGATGGTTCTTGGATCTTTTACCGCCTTTGCCAGAGCGGGAGGTGCTTCCGGCGGCGGAGGCGGCGGAGGTGGCGGAGGTGGTTCTTCCCATCATCATACAAGCAGCAGCCGGGGACAAGGCGGACGGGCGGGTGCGTTTCAGGCGCTTTTGCTTACGGGAACCTTTGTGATTCTGGGAAGTGCCGGAACCATTACATACCTGCACCGGGCAAAAAAGAAACAGGCGGCAGCCCGTGAAAAATTGAAAGAATTTTCCATCGGAGAAGATCATTGGGATCGGAGTGAGATACAGGAGCGGGTGCGGGAATCATATTACCGGATTCAGGAATGCTGGCGGGATCGAGATCTGGAAAAAGGGCATCCTTACCTGAGCCAGAAGATGCAGCAGGAGTTTCAGACGAAATTTGAGTGGAGCAGGATGCGCCATGAGGTGTTTGTCATGGAAGGGATCCAGCTTCTGGATGCGATTTTGGTGGAAGCGGAGAATGAGGACGGCGACGACCGCGACTATATCTGGTATTTGATCCATGGAAAGATGATCGACTATGTGTATCACGAAGAAACCGGAGAACTTTTGAAGGGATCCCGGAAAATGGAAGATTTCTTCGAATATTGGAGGTTTGTTCTGGAAGATGGAAACTGGGTGCTGGATGAGATCTGCCAGAAGGAAGAAGTGGATAATGGGCGGAAGTTGTGCTGAGAGGTGCTTTGAGTGCTCGAAACACGACAGCTGCGGATGCTGTCCGGTGGATATGCTTGAAGAGGAAAAGTATAGAACCTAAAAGTGAATGGAGCAAGGAAAGCGGAGCAGCAGGAAGAGTGAGGAGACTTTAGCTGCGGCGCAGAAATGCCAGAATTGCGCGCAGATAAGGCGCCGGTGTCCGGAATATGGAAGTATGCCGTCCCCCGGTCATTAAAAGAAGCCGACTGGTTGGAATCTGCCTTGCTAACCAGCGGGAGTGTGAGGGCTTAACGAGATCCCGGGTTCCGGCGATCAGCAGCACAGGAACGGAGATGGTTTGCAATTTCCGGGCACTTAAACGGGGCGAGTGAAGTAAAAGAGAAGTCAGATTTCGGCGGCGGAGGACGCGGTGCGTCAGCCGGGTAAGAAAGTCAGGCTTCTTTTTTTGTTCTGCCGGAATCCGGGGGAAAATTGACACGAAATGACGTTGCCTTTCTTTGTCGGCACAAACTGCGGATGTGGCGGAAACAGAGAAATTCTTCTGAAATGGCAGGGAAACTTTCGGGGTGGACAGTGCAGAGACCACAGAGGACCCGGAGGATGCAGAGGCAGAAGAGAAGCTGCATTTTAAAACAGGCAGCAGGAGATTCCCCAGGAGATTTAAAATGCTGTGCAGCATTTGGGCGGCAAGGTATAGCGGCGTGAGAAGCCCGTCCGGTGAGGCGTTGGCGCTGATACAGATGAGCTTTTTCAGCCGCTCCGGGTATTTGCATGCAATCTCTAGCCCGATATTGGCACCATCGCTGAATCCCAGCAGGTGGACGGAGGAAAGATGTAAGTGGTTAAGCAGGGCGATAACGTCGTCTGCCATATCCTCTGTAGAGAACCCGTGGAGCGCTGTGTGGACAGACAGCCGGGAACGCCCATGTCCCCGGCTGTCCATCAGAATCACCTGAAAATCGGGCAGAAACGTGCGCAGAAATGGATAAAAGACGGCAAGGGACTGGCTGTTTCCATGCAGGATAAGGAGCGGTGTGCCGCTGCCGTACTGTTCATAGTAGATTTCTGCGCCGGAGGTGGTAAGATAACCGGAATGTTTCATCGTAAGAGCGCCTCTTTTCTGGTAAAAAAATGAAATTTATCAGGCTGCATCCAGCATGATAAAAGCTGAGTTTAGTCTGCCTTTTTATCTGCATCTGTCTGCTTTCTTGTGTCGGGCTGCTTCGTGCTGGAAGAAGCAGTCCAACTTACCTGGCGAGATGGTTTACTTTGATGTGTCGGGGAAGTCCTCTTGTTTCTCAGTCGCTGCGCGCATCCTTTTACCAGATCCTCCGCTGCCTCGCGGATCTGATGCGGATTCTGAATCGTCACAAGGGCATAAAACATGTCTGGTGTTGGAATCTTCGGCAGGTAAATATAATAAGAAGGAACCCATTCGGTCGGGCTGTATTTTTCCTTGGCACGGTAGAGATCGCGGAATCCATAACAGTCATTCAGGTGGTTGTAAGCGAAGCAGAGCAGCTTTTCGACCGGATTAGAGCTGTCATTTTTCAAGCCAGCGAGCGGGGCAACACCGAGGCTGCCATACTCAATGCCCTCGTCTTTGAAAACCTGAAATGCGTCGTAAAGAATCGTCTCCATCACGCCGCTCGGTGCGCCGGTTCCGTGGCGGGTGACGTCCGCCATGTAGCCTCTTTTGCCGAGAAATGGGACAAACACGATGAATGCCACGATTTTTCCGTCGGCGTCGGTGGCGTAGAAATAACGCTTGTCCATCGGATTTTCCAGCCCGACAGTTCCCATAACGAAAGTCAGCATCGAACTCTTTTTCTGTTGCAGCCATTCGTTCGTGATGCGGTTCAGATCTGCCTCAATCTGTGCATCCCGCTGTTTCAGCGGGCAGTATTCATGGACGACGACCCCGGCTTTCCGGGCGTGGTTGATGTTCATACGCATCTTGGCGCCTTTCTTGCCAGAGATTTCATAGTCCGCAAGGTGGAAACGGGCTTCCTCCCCGTTTTTGACCCATCCAAAGCCCTGCTTTTTATATTCTTCCAGAAAATGGTCAGTGACGCTGATAAAAAACAAGTTGTGAGCGCTGCGCTGGCAAAATTCTTTAAATTCTGCCAGGAGAACCGGAAAATCGCTGTCCGCGCAGATGGGATCGCCGTTGATGACGATGGTGCTGCCGACGACTCCGTAGGGGATGACGCCGTCTACCTTCTGACCGAAATATAGGAGTTTGTCATCCTCCAGCGTCAGGTAGGCGCTGGGATTCTGGCTGTACAGGTTGACGAGGGTGCGGGCATGCATCAAATCCGAAGCATGGCTGACTGGATGCAGCAGCCATGGGCGGACCGCATACAGAATGGAGGCGAGGATGCAGCCCCAACTGAACCAGAATGTAACCAGTTCGACTACATGTGTTTCACGTGAAACATTGCTCGGATTTCCCATGCCGAAAATCATGGCAGTTCCCTGAATGAGACTATCCATCAGCGAGTCAAGAGAGGTTTCTCCCAGCGGTTTTACCGAAAAATGATAGCTGATACCGGCATTGACGATGATGCCTGCCAGTGCCAGCAGCAGAAACAGGAGAGAGCGTCCGAGGCTGCGCCGGTCAGACGGGCAGCAGAAGTCCTTCCGAAAACACAGGAGAAGCAGAAATAATACGGCTTCTGCCAGGTGGAACGGAAGATACAAAGGCGAAGAAAGTGCTGTCAGCCCGCGTAAAAAGCTTAAAAACAGCAGGATAACAGCAATGTTCCAGGCGGCGCGCTTCCGTTTCCAAAGCTGGAAGGTCAGGATGAAGAGCACGACAGAAAAGGCACGCTGTACCATGTGCCCCATTTCCAGAAGGATACCGACGCGGTTTGCCAGTCCCAGCCCTGGCAGGAAGCTGAGAATAAAAAGTACAAGGGAAAGAACGCCAAGTGCGCCGATCAAGGTGTTTTCCAGTTGGATTCGTGAGTTCTGTTTCATATTATAATGTCCTCCGTGTCAGTCTTGTACAGATATAATCTGTAAGGTGCTATGAAACGGGCATAAGCGCACAGGCGGCTTATGCTTGCCCTTGTTATAGTACGGAAAAACAGGGATGTCAAGATAAGATTTTGCATGGAAATAGGAGTGGAGAAATTCCGTTACTGTTTACGGGTAGGCACTTTTGGAAGCGAAGGTGCCGTAAGAAAACATGGTGGCAGCAGGAATTCTTTATGATAGAGGCAAAGGCACAGGGGGATTATGCAGACAGAAAAGGAACGGTTCAAAATGGAGAAAAGAAGCAGTTTGTTGGATGATTGACAAGCGAAGAACGCAGTTTCTATGGAAATCAAAGTAATAAAATGTAAAATTTTTGAAAAATACACAAATATATCAAAAGTGAATAGTTAAAACAGTTGAAATCCACCAGAATGCGTGCTATAATCTGGACATAGGGTGGTTAAAAAATTAACAGGAGGTAGTATCAATATGGCTAGATTTACATTACCGAGGGATCTCTATCATGGAGAAGGATCTTTAGCGGAACTGAAAAATCTGAAAGGCAAAAAGGCAGTCGTTGTCGTTGGCGGTGGTTCCATGAAACGCTTCGGTTTCCTTCAGAAAGTAGAAGATTATCTGAAAGAAGCTGGCATGGAAGTGGCTCTGTTTGAGGGAGTAGAGCCAGATCCGAGCGTTGAGACCGTTATGAAGGGCGCAAAGCTTATGCAGGAATTTGGTCCGGACTGGATCGTAGCGATCGGCGGTGGTTCTCCAATTGATGCAGCGAAAGCGATGTGGGCATTCTACGAGTATCCAGATACCAAGTTTGAGGATCTGATCACTCCGTTCAATTTCCCGACACTGCGTACAAAAGCAAAATTCTGCGCGATTCCGTCTACTTCTGGTACAGCAACTGAAGTTACGGCATTCAGCGTTATTACCGATTATCATAAGGGTATCAAATATCCGTTAGCAGATTTCAATATCACACCAGATGTAGCGATCGTGGATCCGGAGCTGGCTGAGACCATGCCGCAGAAGCTGACCGCAAACACCGGTATGGATGCGATGACCCATGCGATCGAGGCGTATGTATCCACACTTCATTGTGATTACACCGATCCGCTGGCACTTCACGCAATCAAGATGATTCATACCTATCTGGTTAAATCTTACAATGGCGACAAAGAAGCGAGAGCACGTATGCACAACGCACAATGCCTGGCAGGTATGGCATTCTCCAATGCACTGCTTGGTATCGTCCATTCTATGGCACACAAGACAGGTGCAGCTTACTCCGGCGGACATATCGTTCACGGTGCAGCGAATGCGATGTATCTTCCGAAGGTTATTAAATTTAACTCCAAGGAACCAGAGGCAGCTTCCCGTTATGCAGATATCGCGAAGTTCATCGGTTTACAGGGAGACAGCGACGAGGCTCTGGTTGACGCTCTGATCGCCGAGATCAAAGAGATGAACAAGCAGTTAAATATCGCTCCGAGCATTAAGCTCTATGAGGGCGGAATCATTGACGAGAAAGAATTCAATGACAAACTGGCAACCGTAGCAGAGCTGGCAGTTGGCGATGCATGTACCGGTTCCAACCCGCGTTCGATCAATCCGGAGCAGATGGCGAAACTTCTGACCTGTTGCTTCTATGATACAGAGGTTGATTTCTAATTTAAGAAGCTTCTGAATTTGGAATGCAAAATTAGAATGTAAAACATCGTGTTTCGATGTTGGAAGCGGTTCTGAAAAGAATCAAATATGTAAAACAAAGAAGCCATCCGGCTAAAAACTGGATGGCTTTTATCATTGTGTTTTTTGTTAGCTGGTGTTTTACTTTTTTGGTGATTGGCGCGTTTGTGTCCTATGTGTTTTCTGCGTGGCTGTTTTTCTCACCGTTTTCTCCGTCTGCCATTGCGTCATGCTGTCCGGTCAGCTGTGCCAGAAGTGCTTTCGCTTCCTCCGTACAGCGGAGAAGCTGTGCCTGGTCCGGCAGCTCGATGTCGTGGATCAGGACATTCCGCAGCTTGCGGAGCTGGACAATCTGGTTGATCATTTCTTTGTCAAAGAGATCCATCCGCTTGAGTGTATTGATATTGAAGGCACCGCGGGAACGCGTCGAGGTGCGCCGTGCAGTCTTGTTGAGCAGGCGCTCTAATGGCACCCACTCTTCGAGGAACTGGTTGACTGCCTGCAGGGTTTCCGGTGAGGCGGTTTCCGGTTCCGCCCGCAGCTCCTGGTAGCACTGGTAGCGCTTTTCATTGCCGGAGATAATCTGATCGATGATCTGCTGGGAAATGGTGCGCCGATCCTTTTCAAATTTGACAGACCGAAGAATCGGGGTAATATCTTTGAGACCGGTGAGCTGTAAACGCTGCAAAAGCCGGTAGAGCAGGGCAATATTTCCCATTCGAAGTTCGATGTCCTCGGTTTTGAGATGGCTGCTCAGGAAATTATAGAGATAGGACGCCAGCTCGTACTGGCTTCCAAACGCGGCATTGCGGCTGCGAAGCCGCTCATTTCCGGCTGCCTGTAGGCGTTCCAGCGCGATCTCGCCGGCAAGGACCAGACCATTTAACTCATCTAAGATCGACAGCTCTTCCTCGGATAAAGTTCCCTGCATTGGCTTGTAAATCAGATCATGTTCAACCTCGGACCAGGCGTGCATGATCAGGGACGCCACCTGGATCTCGATGCGCGCCGATTCGTATTTTTTCTGTGATTCATTCAAAATTTCATCGCGCATCCGCGCGCGGTAATGGTTCGCCCAATAGCCGGAAAACCGTTTGTGGTAAGTCGGGGGTTTCGACTGTTCCGGGAACTGTTTAAATTCCAGGATGTTGAAAAGCTCCGAGATGATCGCATCTACCTTGCCGCGGTCACCGGGGAAATACAGGGAGACGCGTACACCGGACAGATCGGCAATGTCGTCGTAGATTTCCTCGATTGTCTGGTATGGTTCTTCACGTCTGGAATTGCGCCGCTGCACTTTTGTGCGGAGTCTGGCGGGATTCTTGGCGCGAGAGGTCACGATCGCCCGGATACCGGCATTTTGCAGGGCGAGCTGGAGTTTCTCTGCCGCGAGCCGTCCGGCTGCGTCGTAGAACGTCCATTTCATCTTGTATGTATCGATAAATTGTTGTATTAAATCCATAAGCAGCCCCTCCCAAGGTGCATAATAAAGCTTAGAAGAAAGCATTCTGATAAAAGAAATGCTTCTTCGTTCTATCATGAAGTATAGCAAAGATGGAAGCACTCTGCCAGTGGTTCTATGTAAAAAATATGTTACTGTACACGCATACGTGTCCAGTAACGGAATTTGCCGTGGCTTCGCATTTAAATACGGCAAATTCCTGCTGCCACCACGTTTTCTTACGGCACTTTCGGTTCCAAAAGTGCCTACCCGTGTATAGTAACAAAAATATTACTGTCCCCACATGTGTGCCCGGTAACCTAATATGGACTTATACACAGATTTGTGGTAAAGTTATGGACAGTGACAACGTGAAGAAAGAAAAGTAAGAGGTAACGCAGAGAAAACGGAACCGTTACAAAGAGACGAGAATTATGGGACAGTTTATAGTATTGGATCTGGAATGGAACCAGAGTCCGGCGGGCAAGGAAGGCTCGATGAATCGGCTTCCATTTGAGATTATTGAGATAGGCGCGGTAAAATTAAATAAAAATCTTCAAATCATTTCGGAATTTCGCCGTCTGATCCGCCCGCGGGTGTACCGGCAGATGCATTATAAGATATCAGAAGTGACGCATATGTCGATCGAGCAGCTTGACACAGAAGGCGAGGATTTTGTGCGTGCGATGACCGAATTTTTAGAATGGTGCGGGGATGATTACCGGTTCTGTACGTGGGGCTCGATGGATCTGACCGAATTGCAGCGGAATATGGTGTATCACGGGATGGAGCTGCAGTTTCCATCGCCGCTTCTCTATTATGATTTGCAGAAAATCTATGCCCTGATCCACGGCACCAAGCAAAAGGAGTCGTTAGATACCGTGGTAGAGGAATTGCACCTCACGGAAGATCGCCCGTTCCACCGGGCGCTGGATGATGCGTACTACACGGGGCGTGTCATGAGTGAGATGGACTTTTACAGCATGATGGAGTATGTTTCAGTGGATTATTACCAGCCGCCGCTGACGGAGGAGGAAGAGATCTACCTGGAATTTCCAGAATATGCGAAATTTGTGTCGCGTGAGCATGAGACGAAGGAAGAGATTTTGGAGGAACGGCGTGTGGCGGAGATGGTTTGTTACAAATGCCGCCGGACCTTGCGGAAAAAGATCCGCTGGTTTTCCTCAAACCAGAAATTTTACTTCTGTCTGGCGGTCTGCCCGGAGCACGGTTATATGAAGGGAAAGATTCGGATGAAGAAGTCGGAGGACGGCTCGTTCTTTGCTGTTAAGACGACGAAGCTGGTCGGTGAAGAGGGAGCGGCCTACGTGGAGCAGAAGAAGGAGGAAACGAAGAAGAAGCGCGCGGAACGCAACAAGGCGAAGAAGTCTGGAAAGGCGGTAGAAGCAGCCGAGTAGGGTGAAGGCAGCCGAGCGGATGGAGCGTATGAAATAGAAATTAGAGAAAAGAAAAAATTCATAGAAAAGAGTTACTGGATATGGAAATGTTTCTCCTGCCTGTTTAGAGTAAGGTAAAAGAAGAGAATTTCCACATCTGGTAACTCTTTTTGTGTCAGTTATGGGATTTTATGCGATCGTTTCTTCCTTTTTTTCGCCAGCGCCGTTCGGCGGTCCTGCATCATCAGGTCGAAATCTGCTTCGGACATTCCGCTGTCGCGCAGACGTTCCGCGCGCCGTCTGCGGCGTTCTGCGAGGGCGTCCTCCTCCTGGCGGCGCTGCATCTGGAGAAAACGGATGCCGGCGGTGACCGCGCCGATCACGACAAGAATGGCGGTCAGTGCGGCGATGAATGCCGGTGGAACGCGGACGGAAATATGAAACAGCTGTCCAAAGGATTTACCGGTGGAACTATTTTCCTGATTAGCAGCCGATTCGGGCGGATTGGAGAGCGGCAAGGCCTCCGAGGAGCCGTTTGAGAGGGCAGTGTCGGAGCTGTCCTGCGCGGTAGCTGTTGCCGCCTGGGATACGAGCTTTTCAGGAATATCTGCCGCTGTCTGGCTGCTGTCGGTGAGGGTCAGATATGCCTGGCCAACCTTGTGATCGCCGAGCGAATAAGTGACACAGGCGATCGTGCCGTCCGGTGCGCCAGCCGGGATCTCATAGTCGAAGGAGGTCGTTGTCTCCGAGAAATCCGCTGTTTTTGGAAGTACCACGCGGCTATCTGGGTCGATGGACAGGGATTCGCCCCCGGCGGTAGACACATCTGCAATTTTTAAATCTTTTCCGATATTTGAAAAAGTTTGATCATAATCTGCAATTTTGACCGACTGGAAATTGTTAAATCCAAAGTCGAGTAGCCGGCAGGTATCCTCATACTGCGTGTTGTTGCTGTGCAGGATGACGGTAATCAGTGTCGTATCGCCCTGTCTGGCACCATTGACCAGTGTGTTGAGGGCGATGGAGGTATAACCGGTTTTGCCGCCGAGGACGTCCGGACGGTAGTACTGCGGCCAGTTCTTTTTGACCAGCTTATTGCCCGGGGAGATGCCCTGTCCCTCGGGATTTTTCTGGTTCGGCGGCAGTTTATAGTAGGTTGTCTCGACGATCTTGGCAAACGTAGGATTTTCAAATGCCGCCCGCGTGATGAGCGCCATGTCGTAGGCGCTGACATAGTGTTCCTCGTTATTCAGACCGCTCGGATTTGCAAAATGCGAATCCTGGCACCCAAGCTCGGCGGCTTTTTCATTCATCAAAACAGCAAATGCATCAGCGGAGCCAGCAACGTGCTCGGCGAGTGCGTTGGCAGCCTCATTGGCTGATTTTAAAAGCAGGGCGTAGAGGCAGTCCTTGACGCTGGCAGTATCGCCTGTATCGTATCCGGCGCTGCTGCTGTTGGACTCCACGTTGTAGACCGCGCTCTCGGAAAAGGTGACCGTCTCATCGAGGGAACAGTGCTCCAGAACGATGAGGGAGGTCAGAACCTTCGTGATACTGGCGGGAGAGTAGGTTTCATGGATGTTTTTTCCATATAAAACGACTCCGGTGTTGGCGTCCATGACGATCCCGGCATCGGAGTCAATGGAAATGTCCGCTGGCCAGTCGGTGGAGGCAAGCGCCTGCATCGGGGCGGCGAGCAGGGACAGCAAAAGTGTACCAATTAAAAACAAGGACAACTTGCTGCCTGTGCTGCCAGCAATTTTCGTCTTCAAATCCGGAGCAGCCGGGTGGCTGGAACTACCTGGAGAGCTGCCGCCTCCGGAATTTCTGGAATTTTCTGCTCCTGATTTGCCCCTGCGGTGTTCCCGCAGGATACATGCAAGACAGAGAAGAAACAGGGCGCCGGTCATCAGGCAGAAGGTGATGCCGATCCGGGCGGCGGTGTCCATGAAAAATGGTTCCGGCACGATGTTGATCAGAAGATCGGTCCGCGGATCGAGCTGCCAGAGATCGTTGGTAAAGAAGATTTTGTGGAAAATAATAAAATATTTCGTAAAATCAGTGGAAATGATCCCGGCAAGCAGGGCGGTCACGCCCAGAAATAAAACCGTCCCGGCGCAGAGCATCCGTGGCAGCAGGTGTTTTAACGGAACCTTGAAAAGTGCCAGCAGTGCAACCGATGCCGCTGCCAGAAACAGGCAGAGGCGGCGCAGCGCCAGTCCTCCGAGAAAGAGGTTGCGGACATCCGCCATGTGCGCCTTCTCCCTGGCGTTGAAAAATTCGCGCGGCGTCCCGTCTACGACGGTGTCAATGTTCAGATCGTCGCGGCTGCCGCGCAGATACGCCATCATCTCGTCCGTCACGTAAAGCAGGTCGTCCATTTCCATATGGACATCATCGGCAACCTGGTAGCGGGTATATTCATTTTCATAATAATGCGGCGTCCAGTAGGCGACGGCTTCCACCGAGGTGATCAGAAACACGATCATCAGACTGAAAGCACAGATAAGCCCCAGAAGCCAGCTTAAATATGTTTTTTTCTGTGTCATATAAAACCTTTCGCGGCTGTCAGGTTGTGGTACAGCTGCAGCCTTTTATTTTATGTGATAAATTTGTAAAGAGGTCGTTTGTTCTATTTTCCCTGAAACGGCTCTGTATGTTAAAGTTTCCGCTTCGCTATCCAGTATAACAGTTTCGGGGAAGCATGAAAAGGCGAGAAATGGAAAAATATGTGAAATTTTTGTTACTGTTTACGGGTAGGCACTTTTGGAACCGAAAGTGCCGTAAGAAAACATGGTGGCAGCAGGAATTTGCCGTATTTGAATGCGAAGCCACGGCAAATTCCGTTACTGGGCACGATGCGTGAACAGTAATAAATTTTTCGAAAGAATGGCGGGAGGGTGGAATAGGGGCTTGTCAGCTGGCGGGGGATTCCTGTATACTGGGGGAAGATGTTATAATCTGGAGCAGAAAGAGAGAGGATACGAATATGATAAAGGCAGTCATCTTTGATATGGATGGGGTCATCATTGACAGTGAAGGAATTTATCTGAATTATCTGTATGAATATGCAAAAACGAAAAATCCGGAGGTGACTCTGGAAAGTCTGCACGGGACGGTGGGGACGACGAAGCAGGACTGCTGGATGGTTGTGGAGAAGGCGATCCACAATGGTCAGACCTGGCAGGAGCTGCATGACGAGTATCTGGGGCGCTGGACGGACATTTTTAATTCGATTGATTATCTCTCGATCTTCCGCCCGGAGATTCTGGATGTGATGGATCGCCTGAAAGCGGAGGGCTTCCGGCTGGCGGTCGCATCCGCGACGAATATTGAGCAGGTGGAGCGCATTTTAAAGGAAAATGGCGTGGCGTCCCGTCTGGAGCGGATGATCAGTGCGAGTACGTTCAAGCGCAGCAAGCCGGATCCGGCGGTTTACCTCTATACGGCGGAGCAGATGGGCCTGCAGCCGGAGGAGTGCCTTGTGATTGAGGATTCGACGGTCGGCATCACGGCGGGGCACTGCGCGGGAATGACAGTGGCGGCGCTCATCGATAACCGTTTTTCCTTTGACCGGAGCCTGGCGGACTATGAGTTAAATTCGCTGGAGGAGATTGTGCCGCTGGCGGAGAAAATTCGGGATTTGAAGTAAAATTTGAGTTGAGTAAATTCAGGGATTCATTGCGGAAAGTATAATTGCGAAAGTGATGAACCATTGTACAAAGAAAATGAAAAGGAACCATGTATGTCAGGGAGAAGAATCACTGCATGTATGGTTCCTTTTTTGGCTGATTACTGCGAAACCTGCCGGATAAAGTCTCTGGAAACGTAGGCTTCCTGTCCGTTGTAGCTGATTACCGCCCATTTTTCGTCGTAATCACGGAGATATTCCACATCGGTATCTGGTGCTAGAACACCAATCCTGTCAGTGTCGGTGGATGGTTCCGGACGGACATTGACTGTGTCGGTGGTCCGGTAAACGGTCGATTCTGCGGCAACGGTCTCTGCCTCGGTTTCTGGAGCCAGCGATTCGGTGCTGACGGCTGCAGTAGAATCCGGTTTGGCATCCGTCGCAGGGCGTATCATCTTGATGATCAAAAGCAGCAGGATGATAATAATAATCAGAAGCACTGGTTTAATAATGCTTCGAAATTCAAAAGACGGACCGCCTGCATAGGCGCGCGGACGGCGTCCCCCGGAGTTGCCGGAACGTGTGCCGGCAGGTTTTCCGTTTCCAGAGCCGGCAGAGGGATGGCGGCTGTTCCCGCGAAGGCGGGAAGAAGCGGAGGTTGGAGCTGCACTTCGGGAAGCCCGGGTGGATTTTTTTGTGTCATTGTAGTCATTTGCGAAGGTGTAGACCTCCTGCGACAGAAGGTGATGCGCCTGATTGGCGTTGTAGGCGCTGTTGTCTCCCTCATGGATCGCCTTGTTGCCGATCGTGCGGATCTTGTGGTAATGTTCGCAGGTGGTCTTGCTGATTTTTCCGGCGCTGTAGAGGGCATCGATCATTTCCAGAAGGCCGGTCTCCAGAATGCCATACCGCTCGCAGAGGCATTTGACCATGTATTCAAGGGTCTGGCGGGCTTTCACCATCGCCAGGTTATAATTCTTCTGTCCGATCAGGCGCTCGGTCTCGCGAACCCCGCCGTGGATTTGTTCCCAGGTGCTCTGACCTGTGTTAGCTGTTGTTCCCATAGGCATATCCTCCTGTGTATATGATGCAGGTCCGAAACCGGCGTGCCGACGGCTGTTCCCGGACGGATCCTGACTTTTGAATGTCCGGCGAACGGGTGAAAAGACGGCAGCCATTTCGTGACCGTATGTTTGGTTTTGTTCTAAAATTATTATAATATAATCGGTTGAATTATTCATCTATAAAATGATGAAAATTGGAAAAGTTATGAAATTTGTAAGAAAAGGACACAAAGTCGGACGGATTAGAAAGGACGGCATGGAGGAGAGTGGAGGCTGTTTATGGGCAGGCATTTTTGGAACCGAAAGTGCCGCAAGAAAACGTGGGGGCAGCAGGAATTTGCCGTATTTAAATGCGAAGCCACGGCAAATTCCGTTACTGGGCACGTATGCGTGAACAGTAACACGGGGATCGTATGCGTGAACAGTAACACGGGGATCGTAAAATGGTGTGAAAATAGAGCACCTTTGCTTGCGAAATGGGGGCTTCAATGGTAAGATAAGGATAGATCCGGCGGGTAAGCCGGGGCGTCTCAACGGAATGATACGGTACGGAAGAAAGTCCATCCGGGACGGCGCAGATTGTAGACAGCAGGAGGAACGAAGATGAGATTACGCCATATACCGGGCGCAGAGCAGATGATAGAAGAAACCCCGCATGTGGTTCATGGGGCGAAGGAGAAGAAGGGAACCTGGCAGCAGATTTTTGGAAATGACCATCCGATCCGCATCGAGGTGGGTATGGGTAAAGGTCAGTTTATTTTGGAGCAGGCGTCCCGCAACCCGGATGTGAATTTTGTGGGTATTGAGAAATATTCGACGGTTCTTTTAAAGGCGATCCGCAAGAGAGAACAGATGGAACTGTCCAATATCTATTTCTTATGTGAGGATGCCAGAGAATTGGCAGAGATTTTTGGACCGGGGGAAGTAGAGCGGATTTATTTGAATTTTTCGGATCCGTGGCCGAAGGACCGACATGCGAGACGGAGACTGACCTCGCCGCCATTTATGGCAGTGTACGATCAGATTCTCCAGAAGGATGGAAGAGTCGAGTTCAAGACGGACAACCAGGATTTATTTTCCTATTCCCTGGAAGCCATCCCGGAGGCGGGCTGGCACATCACAGAATATACCCGTGACCTGCACCACAGCGAGATGGCAGAGGGCAACGTTATGACCGAGTACGAGGCAAAGTTCTCGGCGCAGGGCAAGCCGATCTGCAAGCTGGTGGCAGTGCGGTAGGAAAATCATTACTGTACACGGGTAGGCACTTTTGGAACCGAAAGTGCCGTAAGAAAACGTGGTGGTAGCAGGAATTTGCCGTATTTAACGGTTATCTGAGCTGGCAGAGCCGGAATAAAGAAAATAAAAGCTGCATATAGTTACTATAATATAAAGAGGGATGGCTGGATGCGCGGCGGTGCTTTTTGTGAGAAACCTGGACTCACATGAACGGTGACGATGCGCGCCGTGTGTTTGCCAGAAGTCAGGAATGGATATTAAAAAGCAGCTCACACGGAAACTTGTTCAGGCGACCAGCGATAAGGTGGAACTGAATAAACAGGCGTTAAAATGGAAAAAATCGATGGAAGAGGCAGCAAAGGCACTGGGAGGCGGTAAAAAGAAGCCGTCGTAAAGAGAAACAGGGCATTTCTGTTGACTGCCTGTATGGATAGAACGAAAGGAGGAAATGAGTGATGGAGATGAAGTTTACGACCGCGAATTTTGAGGAGGAGGTACTGAAATCGGAGATTCCGGTACTGGTTGATTTTTATGCAGACTGGTGCGGTCCGTGCCAGATGATGGCGCCGGTGATCGGGCAGCTGGCGGGCGAGTATGAGGGAAGAGTGAAGATCGGAAAGCTGAATGTCGATGAGAACCCGGATATTGCAGTCCGGTATAAGGTTATGTCGATCCCGACGATGATTATTTTCCGGAATGGGGAAGTATTCAGCAAGGAAGTCGGCGCTAGTTCAAAGAAGGAAGTGGAGAAGGCGATTGGGCGGGCACTGTAAAAGCTGCGTCTTTGGAGTCCGGCGTGGGGCGGGGTAAAAAAGGTTGCGTCTTTGAGTCCCGGCGTGCGGCAGCTCGAAAAAGCTGGCGCTTTTCCTCGCTGTCGGGCATTCGCCCTATAAAGAAAAAAAGAGATAACGGATGCTGCTTATGTGCAAGCACAACGCGTCATCCGCCATCTCTTTTTTTCTTTGCACGCCTCATTGCTAACGCACAAAGTGCCTGCCCCACAGCTCTCGGTCTGCGAAACAAGCACTTGATAGTGCGCCTTCAGGGACTCGAACCCTGGACAAATAGATTAAGAGTCTACTGCTCTACCAACTGAGCTAAAGGCGCTTATTTTGTTTTCTTGCGGATGCCTCATCCGTAAGACATGTGTTATTCTACTCCATCCAGAATAAAATGTCAACAGTTTTTTAAATATTTTTAAAAATATTTTAAAAAGCATTATTTTCGGTATTTTTAAAACAGATAAGGGTATGGGCGAAGGAGACTCAGAGGGTATATGGGATGCAGCCATGGGAGAAATGACGAGGTGGGTTTTGCACATGGGACGGTGGATAAGTCTGGAAAGAACGTCGTGGAAAGGAGATCACAGATTTGGGTGTTTGTAAAGGGAGAAAATGATTTTTGTGCAAAATTCTGATTCGAAAAAATATAGGGGAATCCTCTTCCATTTTTAATCTAATTGGTGTATGCTTAAATACGTCACGACGAACACACTATATATTGTGTTATGAAAGAAATCGAGTTCAATATTTTGTATGTAATTCTAAAAATTACCTAAATACAAATCAAAAATAAAGCCAATCGTAAGACAAGTCGGAACGGAAAAGAATCCTGTCAGTGAAGGCATCCGGACATGAAAAATAGCCTGTCAGAAGAAGGCGCTGCTCTCATGAATGAGGAAATGAGAGTAAGCTGGGGGACGGGAAATGGATACAGATGGATGTTCGATGTATGCCATAAAAGTAGAAAGAGAAATCACAGAAACAGGAACCGGCGAGTCAATTGATAGATTATAGAAGACAAGTCATAAAACGGGCTTAAGGGTAAGGAGAGGGAACAGGGATGGAAGACACAGTAACAACCAATGTAATCAAACGAAATGGAGAAGAAGTACATTTTGACCGGGAGAAGATCGTAAATGCGATCACAAAAGCGAACGGCAATGTGGAGCGTATTCACCAGATGAACCCGTACCAGATTGAAGCGATTGCAGATACGATCGCCGAGCAGGTGCAGGAGACGCCGCACGCGGTGAATGTGGAAGACATCCAGGATATGGTAGAGACCAGCATTATGGAGATGCGTGGTTATGAGGTTGCACAGAAATATGTGCGCTACCGCTACCGCAGGGAGTTAAAACGCAAGTCCAACACGACCGATAACGGCATCCTGGCACTTTTGGACCATATTAATGAAGAAGTGAATCAGGAAAACTCCAACAAGAACCCGGTCATCAACTCGACCCAGCGTGACTACATGGCGGGCGAGGTCAGCAAGGACTTATCCAAGCGTGTGCTGCTGCCGGAGGAGATCGTCCGCGCGCATGAGGAAGGCATCATCCATTTCCATGATACCGACTATTTTGCACAGAAGGAGCACAACTGCGACCTGATCAATCTGGAGGATATGCTGCAGAATGGCACTGTGATCAGTGAGACGATGATCGAGAAGCCGCACAGTTTCTTTACGGCCTGCAACGTGACCACCCAGATCGTGGCGCAGGTAGCCAGCAACCAGTATGGCGGACAGTCCTTTACTCTGGCGCATCTGGCACCGTTTGTGGACATCAGCCGTCAGAAGCTGCGCAAGAACGTGATTGCAGAGCGCACCGAGTGCGGCGAGGCACTGGATGAGGATATCATCAACCGCGTGACCGAACGCCGTCTGCGCGAGGAGGTTAAGAGCGGCATCCAGACGATCCAGTACCAGCTTATCACCCTGATGACCTGTAACGGACAGGCTCCGTTTGTCACGGTATTTATGTATCTGGACGAGGTCCCGGAGGGACGGACCAGAGATGACCTTGCGATGATCATCGAGGAAGTGATGCTGCAGAGAATGCAGGGCGTCAAGAATGAAAAGGGCGTCTGGATCACACCGGCGTTCCCGAAACTTATCTATGTGCTGGATGAGGACAATATTACGGAAGGTTCGAAATATTGGCACCTGACTGAGCTGGCAGCGAAATGTACCGCGAAACGGATGGTTCCGGACTACATTTCCGCTAAGATTATGAAGGAATTAAAGAAGGGCGAGGTTTACCCGTGCATGGGCTGCCGTTCTTTCCTGACGGTAGAAGATTCCCAGATGCTGCCGAACGGTAAGCATAAATTCTATGGACGTTTCAACCAGGGTGTTGTCACGATTAACCTGGTCGATGTGGCTTGTTCTTCGGAGGGAGATATGGACCGTTTCTGGCAGATTCTCGATGAGAGACTGGAACTGTGCCATCGTGCGCTCCGCTGCCGTCATGAGAGGCTGCTCGGCACGATCTCCGATGTGGCGCCGATTCTGTGGCAGAATGGTGCGCTTGCCCGCCTGAAAAAGGGTGAGACGATCGACAAACTCCTGTACAACGGCTATTCTACGATTTCTCTGGGATATGCAGGTCTGTATGAGATGTGTATGCGGATGTTAGGAAAATCCCACACCGATCCGGAGGCGAAGCCATTTGCACTGAAAGTTATGCAGCGTCTGAATGATAAATGCAAAGAGTGGAGAGAGGCGGAGAACATCAGCTATTCTGTATACGGCACGCCGATGGAGTCTACGACTTATAAATTTGCAAAATGCCTGCAGAAGCGCTTCGGTATCATTCCGGGCGTTACGGATAAGAACTATATCACGAACAGCTACCATGTACACGTATCCGAGAAGATTGACGCGTTCAGTAAGCTGAAATTTGAGGCAGAGTTCCAGAAGCTCTCCCCGGGCGGTGCGATCAGCTACATCGAGGTGCCGAATATGCAGACTAATATTCCGGCAGTTCTCTCTGTAATGCAGTTTATCTACAATAACATTATGTACGCGGAGCTGAACACCAAGAGTGATTTCTGTGAGAAGTGTGGCTATGACGGCGAGATCAAGATTGTTGAGGATGAGGCTGGCAAGCTGGTGTGGGAGTGCCCGAACTGCGGCAACCGCGACCAGAACAAGCTCTTTGTCGCACGCCGTACCTGCGGCTACATCGGAACCCAGTTCTGGAATCAGGGACGTACCCAGGAGATCCGCGATCGGGTGCTGCATCTGTAGGATGTGGTGAAAGCCTCCGAGAGTACTTTGGTCTAGGGGAGGAAGATATGTATTACGGAACCATCAAAAAGTATGATATTGCCAACGGTCCTGGCGTGCGCGTCAGCTTGTTTGTGTCGGGCTGCCGCCATCACTGTAAGGGCTGTTTCAATGCGGAGACGTGGGATTTCCGATATGGACAGTTATATACAGAAGAGACGGAGAAAGAGATTTTAGCGGCATTGGAGCCGGGATATATACAGGGCTTTACGCTGCTCGGCGGAGAACCGTTTGAGCCGGAAAACCAGATGGAACTGGTACATTTACTCCGGAAGGTGCGCGAGACGTATCCGGAGAAGGATATCTGGTGCTACAGCGGCTATCTCTGGGATCGGGATCTGGCAGCCGGCGGCGTGGTCCATACAGAGGTGACAGACGAGATGCTGTCCTATGTAGATGTGCTGGTGGACGGAGAGTTCGTGGAAGCGGAGAAGGATCTGACCCTGCAGTTTCGCGGAAGCCGGAACCAGAGGATTCTGGAGCTTAAGAGAATAGGAAGAAAATAATAAGAATGAGATAAAAAGCTGCTGCAGATCGGAAAAAACTTTCTGATCTGCGTCAGCTTTTTGCATTACAAGGGAGATACAGCAAGCATATACGTGCCTTTGTAATCCGGGGCAGGCTATCATAAGTGGATATTTGCTTCAAGGGGCATAAATAACCCACCTAAGCATCCGTATTTGTGGTAAGATGGACTTAATAGGGGGTATAGCTATGGAGTCTGGAATTCTGATGATTGTGATAGTGGTTATGGGCATCTTTTATCCGGCATATACGGCCTGGATTTCCCTTGTGGAGGCACCGGTGTATCTAAAGATAGGTTTCTTGTTTACTATGTCAGGAGCGCTTCTCGTCATGAGAATCCTGAGGAAAGAAAAGCAGATAAAATGGATGGTTCTGCTTGGCATTCTGGGGGTATATGCCTGGAGTCTGTATAGTTGGTATGACGAAGAGTGCCATTACCAGTATGCGAGAAGCGTGCATGGAGATTCGGGCAATGCTTTGATGCTGTTTGTTGGCACCTTTACATGTCTGATACCGTTGTTTTTGCTGGATGCTGAACTGACCAGGTGGATGGAGTCCCGGAAGAAAAAGAAAGAAGAGAGTCCTGAATCTGAGAAGGAAACAGAGAAAAAAGAAAACCGTCTGGCAGCAGGAATGAAAAACTGGTTTGGAAAGCATCGCCAGACTCTCTGTACGCTGCTTATCTGTGCGATGGGCTGTGGACTTCTTATGATCCTGCTGTATCCGTATAAGTGCCGGGAGGAAGGATGTTACAATCTGGCCTTCGATGACTTATACTGTGAACAGCACTGGGCAGAGAAGATAGAAGAAAGTAAACGGGAAGAAGAGGAACGTAAAAAAAGAGAACGGGCTGAGCTGATAGAATTACAGAAGAAAAAAGAAGAAGAGGAATCCAGAAGCCATGAGGAATATCTTAAGCGGATAGAAGAGGATCCCTTGTGGGAACTGAAACAACGGAGTCGTAAAAACACACCTGCGCAGAGGGGAATACCACCGGTGCAAAAGAATCTCCAGAATCCCTATGCGGCTTATGATGCAGGATATGATGATGTTATGGAAGGTGATGATTATGACTGGGATCGCTACCGCCGGGATTCAGAATATGCCGATGGTGTAGATGATGCCCTGGATGAGCGGGAAGAGTATGGACGGGATGACTGGTAAGGTATCTTGCTGGTGGACACCTTATATATAATATTCGGATAGGTTAAGCGGTACTGTCTTTTCAGAGGCGGTACCGCTTCTGTTTTTAAAAATAGGATCACCAAAAAGAGCTGTCACAAAAGCCGGTGCAAACCGTCGGTTGACAGCTCTTTTTTGGCGTGCGATCCGCACATGAAATTACTTGTTTCCGAATGTTTAATACATTCCATCGTAAGGATCTTCTTCCTCATGAACTTCAAATAGATCGCCGGGCGTACAGTCCAGTGCGGAGCAGATGCGGGCGATGGTGCTGAAGCGGATGGATTCAGTTTCATTGTCCAGAATCCGGCTGGCATTTTTATAGCCAAGCCCGGTCATGGCGATAAAACGGTATTTCGTCAGACGCTTTTCAGCCAAAAGTTTATGAATGCGAAGTTTAATCGTGACAGTTTTCAATTCGGAATTTCCTCCTTTGTATACACACAGTGTCACATTAAATATAAAGGATTTTCAATGTGCGGATAACTGGCTTAAACAATAGCTGATGTAGAGGAACTGATAGATACATTAAAAAACTGTTCACTGGTTTGTGTATAAAAAAGAACTGCCACGCTCATGACAGTTCTTACGAAAACAAATAGATAGTAAAAAACACCAGCTGTGAATCGCCTCTAAGGCGCCTCACTCCCCCCATTCTCTTCTGCGTAAAACATCCGGTACTGCGCCGGGGTGATGCCGATCTCCTGCTTAAATACGCGGATAAAATAGGATGGGATCCGCAGTCCTACCATCTCACCGACCGACTGGATCGTGGCGTCGGAGTGGAGGAGAAGCTGGGAGGCGTGTTCGATCCGCAGTTTTTTCAGGTACTGCATCGGGCTGGCACCGTATGCCTGGTGGAAGCTGCGGATTAAGTGGGACGGGCTGTAGGAATACTGGCGCGCCAGATCGTTTAAGGAGATCTCCTCCGTGTAGTGGGCATCCAGATAGTCGCGCAGCGTCCGGGCGATGCTTTCCTTCTCGCGGCTGTAGCAGTACGGCGCATAGAGAACCTGGAGAAATTCAATGAAATCATTCTGGAGCTCAAACGGCGTCCGCACGGAGGACGGAAAGCTCTTTTTCTGTGTGTATTTGCTGAAAGAAACCAGGTTCATCCGCTGCAGATACTTTTCCAGCTTCTCCCGGTTGGCTTCCGGCACGGTGCCGGTGCGCGGCAGGGAGAGAATGAAATTCTGCGGCGAATAGTAAAATTTCGGCGCGGCGCGCCGGGTTACGTTGTCCGGGTAAAATTCATCGGACAGGCTGTATTTGCCGTTGGTATAGAAATGCACCCAGCTCGTCGTGGTCTTTTCCTGGCAGACGCGGCTGCCGCGGTGCGGGGTATCGGGGGTAATGATAAAAAACTGCCCGGCATTCAGTTCAACGCGGAACGGATCCTGTTCGAGATATAAAGTTCCGCTGTGAACATAGATAAGATCAAAGACATTTCGGATCGTCCGGCGCTCATGGATATCGCCGGGGCGGTAAACACATCCGCCTCCGACGATAAAATAAGGAAGGGGTGGACAGTTTAAATTAATAAAATTCATGATGTATGTACTCCCGTTTAAATAAAAACAGCCACGTAACAGGAATCCTGTCTGAACCGCAGAGAAGCAAACGAAAAACAGGACAACTTTGTCAGGTTGTTAAACAAATTTAAAATATCAATTTTATTATATCAAATAGAAAGAAAAACAGCAAGAATCTGTTTGGGAAATCCCTTATATTTGCTGAAATAAAACACTCTACTTGGGAAAATAAGAGGGGATGAATGAAAAATGAAGAAAAATCAGAGAAAAAGAAAGAATGAAATCAGGCTGATTTTGTTCTATAAAAATACGCGTATTCTTTTCTATAATATGCAAAATGTGTTAGATCGCTTTTCCACTATTTGAATGGTATACTTATAAGAAAACATACAAAAAAAGAAGTCTTTTTCAGATTATTGATAGGCGCTTACGGATAAGTGAATAATAAATCAGGAGGTTTTCTGTGAATGATAAAAAAGGAGACAAGTTTCATTGATTTGAAACAGGTAAAGATAGATGACCCGTTCTTTTCGCGGGTACAGAATGTGGTAATTCACACGATGATTCCGTATCAGGAACGGGTGCTTCACGATGAGGTGTCCGGAATCCGAAAGAGCCATGTGATTAAAAACTTCCGCATTGCAGCGGGAGATGAGAAAGGAACGTATTACGGGCGTGTATTTCAGGACAGCGACCTGGCGAAATGGCTGGAGGCGGTGGCGTACTCACTGACCGTCGAGGCAAATCCAGAGCTGGAGGCGCGTGCCGATGCGATCATCGACCTGATCGGGCGGGCGCAGCAGCCGGACGGCTACCTGGATACCTATTTCATTGCGGCGGAGCCGGAACATAGGTGGCAGAACCTGACGGACTGCCATGAGATGTACTGTGCCGGACATATGACGGAGGCAGGCGTCGCGTACTATCAGGCGACGGGAAAGACGAAGCTTTTAGATATCTGCTGCAAGCTGTGCGATCATATCGATCGGCGGTTCGGACGGGAAGCAGGCAAAGTAACCGGCATTCCGGGACATGAGGAGATCGAGCTGGCACTGATGCGGCTTTATCAGGCAACCGGGGAAGAGAGATACCGGAAGCTGGCGGCATATTTTATCGATGAGCGCGGACGGGATCCGGAGTTCTTCCATAAAGAAGCGGCGGCTAGAAGCTGGAGCCGCACCGATTACATGGACAAGCAGCCGCCGTCCTACATGCAGAATCACAAGCCGGTGCGTGAGCAGGATACGGTGGAAGGACACGCGGTCCGTTGTATGTATCTTCTGACGGCGGCGGCAAACCTGGCAGCGCAGAATCACGATGAGGCGCTGATGGCAGCCTGCCGGAAGATGTGGGACAACATGGTAGACCGGCGGATGTACATAACGGGTGGAATCGGTTCCACCTATTACGGCGAGGCATTTACCGTGGATTATGATTTGCCGAATGATACCGCTTACGCGGAAACGTGTGCGGCGGTGGGGGTCTGCTTCTTCGCGAAACAGATGCTGGAGGCGGATCCGGACGCGCGGTATGCAGATATTCTGGAGCGGGAGATTTACAACGGAACCATCAGCGGCATGCAGTTAGACGGAACGAAATTCTTTTATATCAATCAGCTTGAAGCCAATCCGGGCATGCCGACCAACGCATACGGCGAGGAAGAGTACACGCCGGAGCGGATCGGCTGGTATGACTGTGCATGCTGCCCTCCGAACCTGGCGCGTCTGATGACTTCACTTGGTTCTTATGTATGGTCTTCAAGTGAAGATACGATCTATTCCCACCTGTTTGTCGGGGGAACGGCTTCCTTTGAAACGGCGGGCGGCGTGAAGATAGCGCTTACATCGAAATATCCGTGGAACGGCTCCGTTACCTACACGGTAGAACCGGAGCAGGCGGGAACAGAATTTACTTTGGCAGTCCGTTATCCGGGCTGGTGCCATCAGATGCAGGTAAAGGTCAATGGCATACCGGTTTCCGGGGCAGTCAAGACAGACAAGGGCTACTGGATGATCCAGAGAAGCTGGCAGCCTGGTGATACTGTTTCCTGCGAGATGGAGATGGAGCCGGAGCGGGTCTATGCACACCCGATGGTGCGGGCGGATGCCGGATGCGTGGCACTCAGATGCGGACCAATCATCTACACCTTTGAGGGCGTGGACAACGGAGAGGATCTTCAAACACTGCGGATTCCGCGGGAGGCGAAGATTGAAGCGCTTCCGTATCAGGCGGATCTGCTGGAAGGTATCGTGGCGCTGCGCGTGACGGGCTGCCGGAAGAAAACGGCGGTTAATCCGGCGCTTTATGCAGAAGATGCGGCACCGGAGGAGATGGTAACCCTGCAGGCAATTCCGTACTATGCATGGTGCAACCGTGGCATGACGCATATGCGCGTGTGGATGCAGGAATAGAGAGATAAAACCGTTTGTCTTATTTTATACTTCGGAGCTGAAAGAATATCCGGGCTATAAGAGAAGGAGAGAGACGTATTATATAAGAAAGAAGGGAGTACGGACATGAAGAAATATATCGGAAAACGTATCATGATTTCTCTTGTCACGCTTCTGATCATCATCCTGGTACTTTTTATGCTGCTGCAGCTGATGCCGGGATCTCCGTTCAACGATGAAAAGCTGACCGCGGATCAGATTGCGATGATGTCGAAGAAATATGGACTGGACAAACCGTTGATCGTACAGTTTTTCACGTATGTGAAGAACCTGCTGCAGGGCGATTTTGGTGTATCGTATGTTATCTCCAAGGATACCTCCATCTCGGTTCTGTTAAAGAACCGTGTGCCGGTCAGCTTTGGAATCGGACTGGAGGCAGTTTCCTTCGGTGCGGTAGTCGGACTGATTTTAGGTATTCTGGCAGCGCTCAAGAAAAATAGCTGGCTTGATACCATCTGTACTGTGATTTCAGTTCTGGGCGTCAGCCTTCCGTCCTATGTTTTTGCATTGGTTATGGCATATTTCATCGGCTACAAGGCACAGTGGCTGCCGCTTCTGTTTGACGGCAAGAAGTTCTTCGCATCGTCGATCATGCCGATGCTGGCGCTGTCGATGTTTACGGTAGCGACGGTGGCTCGATTTACGAGAACCTCCCTTCTGGAGGTGCTGGACAGCGACTACATGCTGCTTGCGGAGAGCAAGGGAATCACGGGACGCCCGCTTCTGGTGCGCCATGCACTTCGAAACGCGCTGATCCCGATCATTACGGTACTGGCGCCGTTGGTTGTCGATCTGATGATTGGTTCCCTGGTTATCGAGAAGATCTTCTCGATTCCGGGCATCGGAAGCTTAATGATTGCAGCGATTCAGTCCAACGATTACAACGTGACGATTTCGCTGGCATTTATCTACAGTGTCATGTACATTGTCCTGATGCTGGTGGTTGACGTCCTGTACGGAATTATCGATCCGAGAATCCGTCTGGCGAAGAAATCGGATTGAGAGGTGATGGCATGAAAAAACGGAGTGACGAAAAGACAGATGAGAAAATGACAGGCGGGGATGCGGCTTCCGTTCGGGAGCATGTGTTATCACCCGAAGAATATTTAAGCCAGATCGAATTTCTGGACGATGATTTTGAATTCCAGCACAAAGATGGCTTTGAACATGTCGATACAAACTTTGCAAGCCAGAGCTACTGGAAAGAGGCAATTGCACGGTTTAAGAAAAATAAGGGCGCAATGTTCAGCTTTGTCTGTATTCTGTTTCTGATTGTGATGGCGCTTGTCGGACCTCACATGAACCAGTTTACCTACGATCAGCAGATTATTACCAACCAGAACATGGCGCCGAGAGTGCCGGGACTGGAAAATATGGGTATCTTAGATGGTTCTGAGACGATCCGTACATCCACCGGAAGTAAAGAAATCAACTATTATGAGAGCAACGATCTGACCGATACCTACTATTGGTTTGGTTCCGATTCGCTGGGACGCGACCTCTGGACCAGGACCTGGAGCGGAACGCGGATCAGTCTCTATGTAGCGGTTCTGGCGGTATTCATCGACCTTGCGTTTGGTCTGACGTATGGACTTGTATCCGGATATTTCGGCGGAAAAGTCGATATGATCATGCAGCGTATCGTTGAGATACTAAACAGTATTCCGTACCTGATCACGGTTACCCTGCTTTTGTTAGTCATGAAACCGGGGCTTATGTCCATCACGTTCGCCCTGATGTTTTCCGGGTGGCTGGGCATGAGCCGAATCGCCCGCGCGGAGGTCTTAAAGCTGAAAGAGCAGGAATATGTGCTTGCTTCCCGGACGCTGGGAGCAAAGAGTTTCCGCATTATTTTCAAAGAGATTTTACCAAATATTTTTGGTCCTCTGATTACACAGACGATGTTCTCGATCCCGCATGCGATCTTTACCGAGGCATTCTTAGCCTTTATTGGCCTGGGTGTGCCGGAGCCGATGGCTTCGCTGGGTTCCCTGATTTCGAGTGGATATCAGAACTTTACAAGCCATCCGTACATGATCGTGTTCCCGTTAATTGTCATGGGACTTCTGATGCTGTGCTTTAACATGCTGGCGGATGGTCTGCGTGATGCATTGGATCCGAAGATGAAGGATATGTAGGAGGAAATGGCATGGAGAAAAAAGAAGAAATTTTACGAGTGCGGAATCTGGACATTTCCTTCGAGACGACAGCCGGAGTGGTCAATGCCGTCCGGGGCGTCAACCTGACGGTAAACCGGGGCGAGACGGTTGCAATCGTTGGGGAGTCCGGTTCCGGTAAATCGGTTTCTGCGAAGGCGATCATGGGAATCCTGGCAAAGAACGGAACGATCGACCGCGGACAGATCACATTTTCATATTACCGTAACCCGGAGGAACGGGTCACCAGAGAAATTCTGCAGATGAAAAAAGAGGAAATCCGCCGTCATATCAACGGAAAACGGATCGCGATGGTCTTCCAGGATCCGATGACCTCCTTAAACCCGCTGATGCCGGTTGGAAAACAGATCATGGAAGGCATGATCTGGCATTACCATACACCGAAGGAAGAGGCATATGAGAAGGCGCTGGAGATGATGAAACTGGTCGGCATCACCGACGCGGAGAAGCGAATCAAAAACTATCCGCACCAGCTCTCCGGTGGTATGCGCCAGAGAATCGTCATTGCGATCGCACTGGCGTGCGATCCGGAACTTTTAATCTGCGACGAGCCGACGACGGCGCTGGACGTTACGATTCAGTCGAAGATTCTGGAACTGATTCAGGAGATTCAGAAAAAACGGCAGCTGTCGGTTATCTATATCACGCACGATCTGGGCGTCGTTGCGAAGGTTGCCGATTATGTCAACGTCATGTATGCAGGCAAGATCGTCGAGAGCGGCACGGTCGAGGATGTATTCTACGATCCGCGCCACCCGTACACATGGGGACTTCTCTCCGCGATGCCAGATCTGGGAACGGACGACGAACGTCTTTACACAATCCCGGGCAGCCCGCCAAACCTGCTTCACAAGGTAACGGGTGATGCGTTTGCACCGCGGAATAAATATGCGTTAAACATTGACAGTCGTCTGGAGCCGCCGATGTTCAAGATATCGGGGACACACAGCGCCGCGACATGGCTGCTGCATCCGAAGGCGCCGAAGGTCGATATGCCGCCGGAGCTTCGGGATCGAATTGAGAGAATGAAGAAAGAGGGGGGAATCGCATGAGTGCAGTGACAGAGACAAACAAAAAGCCCCTTCTGGAAGTAAAAGGACTCAAGCAGTACTTTCCGGTCAGCCGGAAATTTACCGTAAAAGCGGTTGAGGATGTCAGTTTTTATATCAATCCGGGCGAGACCTATGGTCTTGTGGGGGAATCCGGATCGGGAAAGACGACGATCGGGCGGGCGCTGATCCGCCTCTACGATCCGACCGCAGGACAAATTACCTTTGACGGGATGGATATTTCCGGAAAAATGAGCCGCCAGACAGAGGCGAGACTCAGAAGTGATATGCAGATGATTTTCCAGGATCCGATGGCATGTTTAAATCCGCGCCAGAAAGTAGCGGATATCATTGCACAGGGGCTGGATATCCATCACCGGTACCATTCCCAGAAAGAGCGGACCGAGATGGTGGCAGACATCCTCCACAAGGTAGGTCTGGCGCCGGAACATGCAAACCGGTACCCGCATCAGTTTTCCGGTGGTCAGCGGCAGCGTGTCGGCATCGCCCGGGCGCTTGTCATGAACCCGAAGCTGATCATTGCCGATGAGTGTATCTCGGCGCTGGATATGTCCATTCAGGCGCAGGTTGTCAACCTGATGAAGGACATCCAGGACGAGACGGGGCTTGCATACCTCTTCATCGCCCACGACCTCTCGATGGTTAAATATATTTCCGACCGCATCGGCGTTCTTCATCTGGGCTACCTTCTGGAGACGGGCACGACGGAGGAGATTTTCTCCCATCCGGTACATCCGTACACCCGAAGCCTGATTTCGGCGATCCCGAACCCGAACCCGGTGGTAGAGCGCAGCCGGATTGCACTGCACTATGATTATAAGACGAGCGGCCTGGATTACGGCGCAGGTACGATGCATCAGATTGAGGGCACACATTTTGTGCGCGGAACCGATGCAGATTTGGAAAAATGGGTGTAGATTTAAAAGAAAGCCGATGCATTCCGGCACAAAATCAACCATAATAAATGTGATAAAATGACCTGTTTAGCGGGTGATTTTATAGATGAGCCGAACCAGCAGACAAATGAGGATAGACAGCCGGGACCAGGAAATGCAGCATGAAACGGGAATGGTTTGGTTTTATTAAAAAAACAAAAAAGGAGGAAGTATTATGAAGCTAAAAAAAGTAATGGCGTGGACGCTGGCTTCTGCTATGTTTGCTGGACTTTTAGCAGGCTGCGGCGGATCGACCCAGACAACAGAGACAGCAGCGGCTGAATCTGGAAGCGCAGAGGGCGGCAGCTCGGCTGAGGGCGGCAAGGTGCTTCGCTATCAGGCAAGCACTCTGGTAGACTCCCTGGATCCGGCACTTTCCAACGACTACACATCCAGTGGTGTTATCTCCCAGTTTATGATGGGGCTGATGACCAAGGATGAGTCAGGTGCTCCGGTTTACGGCGTGGCGGAGAGTGAGGAGAAGTCCGAGGATGGTCTGACCCTGACCTTCAAGATCCGTGACGACGCAAAATGGTCCAACGGCGATCCGGTAACGGCAAACGATTTCGTTTACGCATGGAGACGAGTAGCCGATCCGGCAACTGCAAGTGATTACCAGTTCTTTATCACAACCGCCTGCATCGCAAATGCAGAAGAGGTAACAACAGGTGAAAAACCGGTTGAGGAACTGGGTGTAGAGGCAGCGGACGATAAGACATTAGTCGTAACTTTAAGCTCCCCGTGTGCTATCTTTGATTACCTGATGGCATCCGGCGCATGCTTCCTGCCTTTAAATCAGAAATTTGTAGAGAGCTGCGGCGGCAACTTTGCAACTTCCGCAGATACCCTGTTAGCAGATGGTCCGTTCAAGGTATCTTCCTATGAGCCGTCTGCCATGAAGGTAGAATTAGTAAAGAATGATCAGTTCTTCGGTGCATCCGATGTCAAACTGGACGGTGTTGAGTTCTCGATCATTACCGACAGCCAGACAGCAGCCCTTTCTTTTGAAAATGGCGATCTGGACGTTGTAACCTTAAGCGGTAACCTGGTAGAGCAGTATGAGGATGATCCGAGATTCTCCACCAGAAGTGACGGTTACAACTGGTATCTGACCCCGAACATGAAGAAAGAGGGGCTTGACAATGTAAATATCCGTAAGGCACTGGCAAAATCGTATGACAAAGAAGCGATCACAACCCGTGTTCTGAAAGATGGTTCCACACCGATGGATTACTTCGTACCGCAGGGCCTTGCAACCAATGAAAGGGGCGAAGATTTCCGTGAGGCAGCAGGTAGCGCATACGACAGCTGGACCTACGATGTAGAGGCAGCAAAAGAGCTGTGGAAGACAGGTCTTGGCGAGCTTGGCAAAGATTCCTTATCCTTCACTTTAATGTGTGAAGATACCGATTCTGCACAGGCTGTTGCACAGTTCTTACAGAGCGAGTGGCAGAACAATCTGCCGGGTCTGACCATCGAACTTCAGGTACTTCCGAAGAAAGCCCGTCTGGAATACATGCAGAAAGGTGAATATGATATCGGTCTTACCCGCTGGGGTCCGGACTACGCAGATCCGATGACTGATCTGGATATGTGGATAACCGGCAGCTCCACCAACTACTCCCAGTTCTCCGATGCAGACTACGATGCAACCATCCAGTCCGCAAAGAAGGGCGATCTGGCACTCGACCAGGATGCTCGTTGGGAAGCTTTAGTTGGCTGTGAGAAGACGCTGGCAGATCAGTGTGTTCTGTTCCCGATTTACGGACAGTCTGTAGCCGTTATGACCAATCCGGATGTAAGCGGTATCCAGTACTACTCCGTAGGGCTTCCTTATCTGTTCATCAATGTAGATAAAAAGTAATAAATAAAAACAGATGGATCAAAATCTGAAATGATTTTAGATTCAAAGCGGACCGCAGAGTGAGAAAATGTACTCTGCGGTTCGCTTTTTTGTTATTTTATGGCATTTTCGCTGTCAAACTGCAGCCTGCTTGTAACGGTTCACAGGTAGGAATTTTCTGAACTGAAAATTCCGTACGATACAGTAAGGGATGATTTACACGAATCGGAAATGATGATACAATCATAGAAATAGTACAGAGTATTGAGGTGGAAAGATGGCAGGGAAAAAACGAAACAGCAGCTTTGAAATACTGACAGCCATGCAGGACTTAAACACCCCGGCGGGAGCACTCCAGCTGGCGCAGATCCTGCATCTTCCGTCCGCCAGCATCGGGCGGGAGCTTCTGGATCTGGAGAAAGCAGGGCTGCTTGTCAAGGTGCAGAACAAGGGGCGGATCCTGACGCCGCAGGGCGAACGCTTTCTGGAAGAAGAACGGTCACGCCGGGAGAAGATGAAGGCGGCGAATGAGCTTATCGAGGCGGCGTCGATGGAGACAGAAAGCGGGCTGGAGGATATTCTTTTGGTGCGGAAACTCCTGGAAGGATATGCGGCGGAGGCATGTGCAGAGCGGATTGAGCCGAAGGAACTTCAGAAATTAAAAGATCTGCAGGCAGACTATCTCTATGCAATCCGCCATGGAAGGGCGGGAAGCGAGGAAGATCTGGCGTTCCATCTGAAAATTGCGCATCTCTCAGGCAGCCCGTCTATCTTGCGGATGTTAAAGCTCATCCTGACCGACCAGGACGCTTATGCGCGCTTCAACCAGGCAGCAGTCCGCTCTGACGAAGTCCGGGAAAATGAACACGAAAGCCTTCTGGCAGCGATTGAAGCCGGAGACGGGGCACTGGCGCGCCGGGAGATGGAGCGGCATCTGGAGCATGTAGGGGAGAACCTGCAGGCGTATTTTGCGGGGAGAAAGTAGGATTTGTACGGATTATAAATAAGAAAAAATTTATGCAAATCACATCTTCGATGCGGAATTTGTATGTGCAAGAATTCTGTTCTTAAATATGCTTGCGTTATCTGAAATAAAAAATAATGGTTTGCAGAATAAAATTTAAAACAGAAAAAGAAAATGAAAAAAGGATACTTAAAAATGTGAGGATTTATAGCGGATAAATAACAGATATTCATGTTTGATTATGAATCAAAAAGATATAAATTTCATATAAGTGAAATCCAAGTGAACAAAATTCACGTTTAAACAAATGAAAATGAAAAATTATGAAAGCGTGTGAACCGTTATTTTTTTAAAAAATACTCGATCAAATAGTAGAAAGGAAGAATACAAATCTTCAAATAATACAACATTTGAACGGAAGTTATGCTGAAATTCTGTAAGTAAACAGATATTACAAGGGTAAAATAGCATGTTGAAAATCCCGTATTGAGGTAAAATAATGGGCGAACAAGTGTCCTGTCGATGTAAAAAATTTCAAAATTATGAAAAATGAGATTGACTTTCAGTGGGAATCAGAGTACCATAGAGGTATCAAAACCAAAATAGAAACAATCTGTTTTTCGAGCCGAAATTGCTAAGCGGGAAACCGTATGCAGTCAGGCCAATGGGTACATCTGGAAATGGAAGTGCCTTCCGCATTTGAAAAGAAAGAGAGATTCGCTTTACATCGATGGATACGAGAAGCTGTCAGGCTTCTTGTATAGATAGGGTATATATGTGCTGACAGATAGGTATAGATATAGGTGTATCCATATCTATAGGTGCAGATGTATATACAAACTCGGATACGTTAAGCGGTACTGTCTTTTCAGAGGCGGTGCCGCTTTTCTTTTTGTGTTTCTAAGAACAGGAGGTGCGGATGGAGCCGGATATTAAAAAACTGAACCAGCTGCTTTTATCGGGAAGCTGCTGCAGTCAGGCACTTGTATCACTGGGACTTACCCTTAAGGGTGAGGAGAACCCGAGCTTTCTGAAGGCATCTGCAGCACTCTGTCTGGGAGTCAGAAGCGGGCTTACCTGCGGAGCTTTGACCGGTGCGGCGATGATGATGGCGCTCTTTGAGCCGGAAGCAGCATACAGCGAGATGATACCGGAACTGGCAGACTGGTTTCAGGAAAACTATGGTGAAATCTATGGAGGAAGTGATTGTCATTCGATTTTAGGAGATAACATGGCCAACAAGGCACTTCGGTGTCCCCAGGTGGTAGAGAATACCTACCGCAAGGCCAGAGAACTTCTGGAGGACTATGGCGTGGATCTGGCGGATCTGGCAGAGATGCTGGAAAACGCGGATGACTAAGGAATCGTAAGTATTGGGTATGATGCGGAAGGATAGTCGGAAGCATCAGGGCTCTATTTATTTTAAAGAAGGAGGACGAAACAGCATGAAATTAAGAAAAATGATGTTGAACATCAACGGTGTTGATCGTATGTTTATGTGCGATCCGGAAAACGATAAACTGTCAGATGTTCTGCGCCGGATCGGTCTGACCGGTGTTAAGGTTGGATGTGGAACCGGTGTCTGCGGTTCATGTTCCATCATTCTGAACGGACAGGTAATCCGTTCCTGTACCAAGAAAATCAGCCAGGTAGAAGAGTATTCCAAGATTACCACCATCGAGGGTATCGGTACTCCGCAGCATCTGCATCCGTTACAGGTTGCATGGATGAACTGCGGTGCTGTACAGTGTGGTTTCTGTGTACCAGGCTTCATCGTTTCCGCATATGCTCTGTTAGAGCAGAACCCGGATCCGACCCGTGAAGAGGTTCGTGACTGGTTCCAGAAGACAAGAAACGTATGCCGTTGTACCGGATACAAACAGATTGTAGATGCAGTTATGGCTGCAGCTAAGGTTATGCGTGGCGAGTGCAGCATCGAGGATATCAAGTTCCACAATCCGGAAGATGGCAACTACTACGGAAAACCGGTTGTTCGTCAGGATGCACTTGGTAAAGTCTGTGGCCTGACCGACTACGGCGATGATCAGGCTCTTAAGATGCCGCAGGGCGTTTTATATGCAGCTATCGTTCAGCCGAAGGTTACCCATCATGCAAAGATTCTGGCTATCCATACTGAGGAAGCTGAGAAGATGCCGGGCGTTGTTAAGGTTATCACAGCAAAAGATCTTATCGCAGCAGGCGGAACTAACATCATGGCTGAGGGTCAGTTCCATGAGAGAAGTACTGTTATGACACCATCCCGTAAAGTTCTTCAGGATGAGAAGATCTATCGTTACGGTGATGTTATCGCTATGGTAGTAGCTCATACACATCGTCAGGCTCGTGCAGCAGCCGCTAAGGTTACGATGGAATACGAGCAGCTGCCAGAGTATCTGACATATCTGGATGCAGTTATGCCGGATGCTATCCGTATCCATGAGGATACTCCGAACATCTTCTGCGAGCAGCCGGTATTAAAGGGAGCAGGTCTGGAAGATGCAGAAGAGGTAAGAGACTTAATCGACAAAGCACCGCATGTAGTAGAAGGAAGCTTCTCCTCCTCCCGTGAGCCGCATCTTTCCATCGAGGGTTGTGTACTTCAGTCTTACTGGGGCGATGATGGCCTGCTGACCATTCAGTGTAAATCCCAGTGTGTATACTCCTCGATCGGACGTCTGGGTAACTGCCTTGGTGTACCGAAGGATAAATACCGTATCATCATGAACCCGACCGGCGCAAGCTTTGGATGGTCTACCAACGCAGGCGATATCGCACTGTGTGCTGCTTGTACCGTAGTTACCGGCGAGCCGGTATCCCTGTCCATGTCCTATGAAGAGCATCAGCACTTCAGCGGCAAACGCTGCCCGGCATACTCCAATGGCCGTCTGGCATGTGATAACGAAGGTAAGATCCTGGCTGCAGAGTTTGATATCGGTATGGACCACGGCGCTTACTCCTGGGGCGGTGACGACGTTATGACCAAACCGGCACGTTTCACCTTCTTCCCGTACAATGTACCGAACGTAGCAGGTCTGGTTCGTGTAGCCAACGTAAACCATGCATTTGGTACTGCTTACAGAAGCTACGGTTCTCCGCAGGCATATACACTCAGTGAACCGCTGATGGATATGATGGCAGAAGAACTGGGCATGGATCCGTTCGAGTTCCGTTATAAGAATATCTGCCGTGAAGGCGATAAGAATATCAACAGCTATGTATATCCGCAGTATCCGATGGAGAAGATCATGGATACCATGCGTCCAATCTATGAGAAGGCGGTGGCTGATGCGAAAGCGGCTGACACACCGGAGAAGAGAAGAGGCGTTGGTATCGCATGGGGCGGCTTCAACGTTACTGAGGGCGGCGGCGACAGCGCTGAGGTTGCTCTTGAGCTTATGCCGGGCAACAAGATCCGCAAATACGACACATGGCATGCAATGGGCCAGGGTGCTACAACCGGTTCTCTGGTAGTAACACTGGAAGCTCTGAAAGAAATGCATCTGACACCAGAAGATATCCAGCTGATTCAGAATGATACCAAGACCTGTCCGGATACCGGTATGGCTGGTGCCAGCCGTTCCCTGTACATGGATGGTAATGCAACCATCATCGCAGCTAACAAGCTTCTGGCAGCTATGAGAAAAGAAGATGGTACACTTCGTACCTATGATGAGATGAAGGCAGAAGGCATCGAGACCAAGTATCTTGGCCGTTATGAGACCAACACAACTCCGGGTCTGTGCCGTCTGGATCCGAATACCGGTATCGGCGACCCGACTCCGGCATTCACATACTGCCTGAACCTGGCAGAGGTTGAGGTTGATACCAAGACCGGTAAGACTACCGTTCTGAAATTCACCTGTGTTGACTTCGTTGGACGTATCGGTAATATCGATGCTGTTAACGGTCAGGCATACAGCGGTATCATGCATGGTATCGGCTTCGCCCTGAAAGAGGACTACGCAGACGTTAAGAAACATGCGAACATGTTTGGCGCTGGTACTTCCTACATCAAGGATGTTCCGGATGATATCAACCTGATTCATATTGATGGCGCTATCTCTGATGGTCCGTTCGGTTCTTCAGGTGCTTCTGAGGCATTCCAGGCATCTGGCCACTGTGCAGTTCTGAATGGTATCTACAATGCCTGCGGCGTACGTATCCATGAGATCCCGGCACTTCCGGAGAAGGTAAAAGCTGGTCTGGATGCAATCGCAAAGGGCGAGAAACCGTACGAGCCGAAGAAATACTTCCTTGGTTCCGATATGTATGAGGAACTGGAGAACATCAAAGAGAATCCGGTACAGGTAGGAACCCAGAGCTTCTACGTATCCTTGGATGATCCGACAGCTGAGCGTCCGTTCTAATCCGATTCGGAAGAGGAATGCGTGGCTGCACATGAAGCGGGCAGCTGCGGCAAGGCGTATCGCGTGATTGTAAATAAGAATTAAATAAAAGCTGCTGCGAACCTGCAGAATCTATGTTTAGAGAGGTAGGTTTTGCAGCGGCTTTTTTGTGTAATAGGAAATTCCTTGGAATTCCCTATTACGCAAAAAGGCACTAACGTGCCGATGATGCGCACTCGCGCGAAGATGTAGGTTGTCGCAAGCGACCGCGCTCGGCGCGAGAATGTGCCAAGACATATTCTTTGGTTATGGTGTATAATAAAAAGTATTAAAATTGGCTCCTGGAATTTTTACTTATTGATGGAGGACGGGATAAATGATTCTGGGAGAGGATAAATGGTTACTGTTCACGGGTAGGCACTTTTGGAACCGAAAGTGCCGTAAGAAAACGTGGTGGCAGCAGGAATTTGCCGTATTTAAATGCGAAGCCACGGCAAATTCCGTTACTGGGCACGTATGCGTGAACAGTAACGATAAATGCAGGAGAAAAGAAGGGAGGTCCGCCCTGTGAGCTATTTGGAAGATTTTGAGAAGACGCTGGCGGAGAAATGCCATCAGAACGAGCCGCCGTTCTGCCAGGCAGCCTGTCCGTTCCGGCTGGATATCAAGGGGCTGGAAGAAAAGTGGAAAAAGGGACGTTTCAACGCGGCGTACCGGACCTATCAGAATACGGTGGGATTTCCGGATATTGTGTCGAAGCTGTGCAGCCATCCGTGCGAGAAGGCATGTCTGCGTGCGAAGCTGGACGGGGGGATCGCGATGGGGCTTTTAGAGCGGGCGACTGTCGAGTACGCGAAGCGGAAAGCACCGAATGCGTATAACCTGCCGTCGAAAGGAAAAAAGATCGCGATCGTCGGAGGCGGTCTTTCGGGGCTTGGCTGTGCACTGCGTCTCTGCAATAAAAAGTACGAGGTAACGGTTTATGAGCGGGAAATGGTTCTGGGCGGTCAGGCGAGAAACCAGATGGATCCGGCGGAATTTGATGCGGAGATCGAGGCACAGTTCCAGTTTGAGGAATTTTCACGCCATCTCGGTGAAACGGTAACGGATCTGGAGGCACTCCGGGCGGACTATGATGCCGTGTATGTGGCAACTGGGGCAGATGGCGCGGACTTTGGTCTGGAAATGGACCCGGACGGCGCATTTGCAACCCGGACACCGGGCGTTTTCATTGGAGGTTCCCTGACAGGCGGCGACAGCATGAAGGCGCTGGCAGATGGGCTGGCGGTTTCGCTTGCGATCGAACGGTATCTGAAAACGGGCGGTATGAATGAGCCATTTCGAAAGGAAGGGACACTTTTAAATCTTCAAACGAATGGGATCGAGCGTGCCGATCGGGTGGTTCCGGCAAACGGGGAATCGTATACGGAGGAAGAGGCGATACAGGAGATCACGCGCTGCCAGAAGTGTTCGTGTGATGCTTGTATGCGTGCCTGTGATCTGATGCGCCTGCATGAGAAAACACCGCGCCGTTTGTATGAAGAAGTTTACATAACAATCCATCCCGGTACGTTATCGCGCGATGGTACGTGGGCGACCAGACTGATCAGCACCTGCGACCACTGCGGGCTTTGCAAGGAAGTCTGTCCGCAGCATATCGATTTCAGCCAGTTTCTGCTTGACAGTATGCGGGCAATGCAAAAAAAAGGCGCGATGCCGTGGCCATTCCACGATTTCTGGCTGCGCGACATGGCGTATGCCTCCGGAAAAGCGGGGCTTACGCGGAAACCGGAGAATGTTAAGAAGAGTTCCTATGCATTCTTTCCGGGATGCCAGCTCGCCGGTTCGGATCCGCGCTATGTGACGCGGACGTATGAGTGGCTGCGTTCCAAAAAGCCGGATGCGGCGATCTGGATGACCTGCTGCGGTGCGCCTGCCGAGTGGGCAGGCGAAGTGGACATCCACGCGGCACATCTGGAGGAAATGCGGCGGCAGTGGAGAGAGCTTGGCGAACCGACAGTGGTTTTAGCATGCCCGAACTGCCGGAAGATGTTTGAAGAATACCTGCCGGAGCTTCCGGTTGTCTTTCTGGCGGAAGTGATGGAAGAGTGGGGCGTGGAGAAAGATGCTGCTTTGGAACCGGACAATGCTGAAAAGGGTGAAATGGAAGCAGGAAGTACCCAGCAAGCGCAGTCGTATGCCTTGTTTGATCCCTGCGCCAGCCGCTATTACCCGGAATTGCAGGAGAGTGTACGCCATCTGGCGGATGCGGCGGGGATTACGTGGGAAAATCTGCCGTATGACGGGAAAAAGGCGCGCTGCTGCGGATACGGCGGACATATCGGGATTGCTTCTCCGAGCCACACAAGCTATATGACAACTTCCCGTGCAAAAGAGGAGGAACTGCCGTATGTGACCTACTGCGTCAACTGCCGGGAGTCCTTTGCCGGACAGGGCAAGGAGGCGGTTCATATCCTCGATCTGTTGTTTGGGTTAAATGGCGCGGGGCGCCCGGCGGCGACGGTGACGGAGCGCTGGCACAACCGCCTGGCGGCGAAACGGGAACTGCTTAAGACGTACTGGAATGAGACGATCGAAGAGGAAACACATATGAAATTAGAAGTTGAGAAGGAGCTGGAACGCAAATTGTCAGCGGGTCAGATTTTGATCGAAGATATGGAGCAGGTCATTGAACACTGTGAGCGGGAAGACCGCGGTATTATCGACCCGGAGACGGGACATCGGATCGGGCATCTGAAGATCCAGCATATGACCTACTGGGCAGAGTACGAGGTGCTGCCGGACGGCGGTTATAAGCTCTGGAATGGCTACAGCCACCGCATGAATCTGGAAGGAGAGTGATGAGTATGCCGACGATCGATGGAGGCGGAAGAGATCAGCGGATCAAAGAGGCGTTGGAGAAAAAAGTCATCTGCCGCCGGTGTCAGGTGGAGATGGTGCCGAAATCCACATTTTTTGACTATCTGGGGCACAATTTCCACACCGAGATCCTGTGCTGCCCGAAGTGCGGCGAGGTATATCTGCCGGAAGCGCTGGTAAAAGGGCGTATGGCGGATGTGGAGAGAGAGCTGGAAGATAAGTAGATATAAGTATGATTCATGAGAGATGCTTTTGGATCTGAAAAGGATAGGTGAGACAGGCTGGCTGCGGGGATTTGCCATGTGTGAACATGAGAACACAGCCCATCTGCGGCTGGCTTCATCATGGGAGAATTGCAATGAATTGAGATAAGGGGATGAAGGACGATGGTAATGAACTTACAGGACAGAGCCCTCCTGCCAGAAGAAATGCGCCATACATACAGTGTCTGTCCGGTCTGTTTAAAACGCATTCCGGCAAAGCGGGAAGAGCGGGACGGGCAGATATATCTGGTAAAAACCTGCCCGGATCACGGGACATTTTCCAGTATAATCTGGAGAAATAAGCGCAAGTTTGCCGACTGGCGCGGGGAACGTCCGGCGGTGGGAGAAAATGAAAATCTAAATTGCCCGGCGGGCTGCGGTTTGTGTGCGGAGCACAGACGCGCCACCTGCTGTACCTTGCTGGAGATCACAGCGCGGTGCAATATGAACTGTACCTTCTGTTTTGCGGAGCCGGACGGGACCAAGGATCCGTCCTTAGACATGGTAAAACGCTGGATCGACGACCTGACGGATCCGGGAAAGACACTTTTGCAGCTTTCCGGCGGGGAACCGACAGTGCGGGACGACCTGCCGGAGATCGTGGCGTATGCGAAGCAGGCGGGCTGTAAATATGTGCAGTTAAACAGCAACGGTCTGCGCCTGGCGGAGGACGAAGCATTTGTAAAGCGTCTGGCGGATGCGGGACTTTCGTTTGTATTTATGCAGTTTGACGGCGTGGACGATGCCGTATATGAAAAACTGCGGCGCCGCCCGATGCTGGAAGTGAAAAAACGGGCGATCGAGCAGTGCGGCCGGTATGGAATCGGCGTGACGCTTGTTCCGGTCATTGTTCCGGGCGTCAATACGGAGCAGATCGGGGACATCATCCGGTTTGCCATTCAGCGGTCGCCGTATGTGCGCGGCGTGCATTTCCAGCCGGTCAGCTATTTTGGACGTATCCCGGAGCTTCCGGCGGATGATGACCGCTATACGCTGGATGAGCTTCTGGAGGCGGTTGTCAGCCAGAGCGGCGGGCTTATCAAAGAGGAACAGATCGCGCCATCCTGCTGCGATCACCCGATGTGTGGGTTCCACGGGGATTTCATCGTGATGCCTGGGGATAAATTGATGCCGCTGACAAATTATAGTGGAAAAACCGAGACAGAACCGGAGGGCGAAGGCTGCTGCTGCGGTCCGGATCCGGCGGAGAAGAACCGTGAATTTGTCGGACGGCGCTGGGAACGGCGCGATCTGGAAGAGACGTGCTGTTGTGGAGAAAGTCAGCCGGAAAAAGAAAGCTGCTGCTGTGGCGGAACCCAGCCAGAACCAGAAAGCTGCTGCTGTGGCGGAACTCAGCCCGAACCAGAAAGCTGCTGCTGTGGCGAAACTCAACCAGAACCAGGAAACTGCGGTTGTGGCGGAACTCAGCCCGAACCAGAATCCTGCTGCTGTGGAGAGGAGTCGGTTGACATAACAAATATGGAGGACTTCTTAAAGCGTGCAAAAAGCCACGGCTTCACGATCACATCCATGGTGTTTCAGGATGCCGGAAATCTCGATATCGAGCGCCTGCGCCAGTGCAGCCTGCATGTGTATAAAGATGGGAAGAAGATTCCGTTCTGTGCATACTACTTGTCTCCGATGGAAAGAGGCAGATAATAGAAGCGCAGAAAGGAGAGGTGCAAAAAATGGATACAAATGAGAGCAGTCTCTGCCGGCCGGGCGGATTTGCGCTGACGAGGCAGATGTTCCAGTTTGCGGGAATTGAGATACCGGAGGCGGGAGCGGCAGAGACGGAGTCTACAGATCCTGCAGTGCCGTTTCGCGTCATCGACATCGGCTGCGGAACCGGCGGCACGATGCGATGGCTTTCTGAGCATTTCCCGGGCTGGCAGATTTCCGGATTGGATAAGAATCCGGATGTGCATGAACCTGGCTGGATAGAGACTGGATGTGCGGAGAAACTGCCATATCCAGATCAGACGGCAGATATCATTCTGATGGAATGCAGTTGTTCCAAAGCTGCGGAACCGGCGGCGGCGCTCCAGGAGGCGTACCGGGTGTTAAAGCCGGAGGGATGGCTTTTGATGAGCGATATGTATGCCCGGAAAAAAGAGCTTTTCTTAGACGGGATGCTGGGACGGCTGGAGTCCGCTAAAACAATCCGTGACCGGATAGCGGGTGCGGGTTTTGCACTTGCAAATATGCAGGATGTGTCTGGGACACTGGCGGAGTGGATTGGGCAGCAGATCTTTGATGGAAATCTGGAATCCGTCTGCGCGGCGCTGGGGGCGGAACGGAAGATTTTAAAAGAAGCGGGCTGCGGTTATTTTATTGCAGCGGCGCAGCCGTCCGGGTTATGGCGGACACTTTCGTATGTAAAGGAGAAAAGCCCATTTTATCAGAAGAAATTTACATCCGTCTGGGGACAGCTTGGGGAAATGGCAGGTTCCGATGTACGGCTTGCGCCGGATTCGTTTTCATGGGAGGATTTCCGGACACTGCCCCTCACAACCCCGGAGGAACTGAAAGCGGAGCCGGAAACATTTTTATGTGTTCCAGCCAAGGAGATCGCGCGGATCATCACGCTGAAAACCTCCGGCAGTACAGGGGCACCGAAGCGCCTGTTTTTTACCGAAGACGATCTGATGCAGACGGCGGATTTCTTTGAAACAGGGATGCAGTACATGGTAAAGCCGGGCGATCGGGTCACGGTTTATATGGAAGGACCGGGATTTTTTTCGATTGGAGGACTTTTAAAAGAAGGATTGGGGCGCATTCAGGTGGAGACGAAGGTTCATGGACTGATTCACGATATGGAAGCGGCAGCGCGGGACGGCGAGGGGGCAGACTGCCTGATCGGTGTCCCAAGCCAGATGTATGCGCTGGCAGCCCATGCGCCGGGACTTGGCCCGAAAACAGTGCTTTTAAGTGCTGATTATGTGCCGGTCAGCGTGCAGCGTTTTTTGGAAAAAACATGGAACTGCCGGGTCTTTACACACTGGGGGATGACGGAAACTGGTTACGGCGGCGGCGTACAGTGTGGGGCGCGCGCGGGTTACCATCTGCGGGACCGGGACCTTTTGATTGAGATTCTGGATCCGGAGACGGGACAGCCGGTTCCGGAAGGGCAATACGGCGAGCTGGTTCTGACAACGCTTCGGCGGCGGGGAATGCCGCTTGTGCGCTATCGGACCGGCGATCTGGGGCGGATGATTGCAGAACCGTGTGCCTGCGGATGTTTAAAGCCCAGACTTGATAAGGTTGAGGGACGGCTGGATGACAGCGTCCGGCTGTCCGGCGGAAAAGTACTTTCCATGCACATATTAGATGAGCTTTTATTTGCCCTGGATGAGGTGGAAGATTTTCAGGCATCTTACAATGCGGCGCAGAAGCATCTGACGGTGGCTGTTATGAAGAAAGCGGGTTATGCAGATGCGGTAGGAAGCAGAGTGAAAAATGTCAAAGCAGCATTAACGGAATACTTTGGGAACTGCCTGACCGTCTCAGTGATAGAAAAAGAAATTTCCCCCTATATCGGTTCGGGAAAAAGGCGGCTGATCATCGAGGAAAAATGAAAAATGAGTGGTAAAATTCAATATCATGAAAAACTTGACGATAAGTTTTAATTGCAGTATCATAAAATTAAAAATAATCGAGAAATTTTGAAAAAAATTAGTAAAATTTGACAAGAACAAGGAGAAGAAAATGAACATAGCGATTGCATCAGAGACAGAGGAGATCGACGGACTGGTACCGGCGACTTTTAAGGAGAGTCCGTTTTTGATGATTATTGACGCGGACAAGAACCAGATTTTCCATGTCTATGGAAAACAGGATCCGGACAATCTGGTATTTGCGAAGAAGGTGGTAGAACATGACTGTGAGGCAGTCATCTGCGGACCGATCGAGAAAGAGCCGTTTGAGATACTGGTAAAGGCGGGCGTGACCCGTTATCTGGGAAGCGGGCATACGGTTCAGAAGGCATATAGCTATATGAACCGTTATAAACTGGAGCTGATCCGCGACTACATCGGCGGACCGGGACCATTTGGACACAGCCATGATTTCAGCTGCGAGTGTGGGGAAGAAGAGGAGCACGAGCACTAGGAAAGGACAGAATGCGGACGATTTATTTGATCCGGCATGGAAAGCCGGAATTTCCAGATGAACAGAAATACTGCATCGGACGGACAGATTTGCCGCTTTCAGAAGAAGGGCGGACACAGATTCGGGCGCTGGGGGAGACATTTGCGGGACGCAGAATTGAAAAAATTTATACCAGCCCGTTAAAGCGCTGCCGGGAGTCAGCTGCGATCCTGCAGGAAGTGATTGACAGAAGTATTCCGATCGAGGTCATGGATGGACTGGCGGAGATCGACATGGGGGAATGGGATGGTCACTCCTTCGATGAAATCCGGGAACAGTTTCCGGCGGAGTATGCGGCACGTGGGGCAGATATGTACGATTTCCGACCGCCGCAGGGAGAGAGCTTTGCGGACTGTGCAAGGCGCGCCAGGACAACCTGGAATGAACTCCGGATGAAGAGCCGGGGCGATATTCTGGTGATCGGGCACGCGGGCTGGTTCCGGACATTGATCTGCGGCTGGGAGAAGCGGAAAAAGGCAGAACTTCTGCAGATTCCCTTTGGCTACGGACAGGTGTATGAAAAAAAGGATTTTGTATTTGATGCTCTGATCTCGGCGGCGGGGCGATCCTCGCGGATGGGGGATTTCAAACCGCTCATGAAGCTTGGCACTCAGACGGTCCTGGAACGTGAGATACAGACGCTGAGGGCGTGCGGTGTACATGAAATCACGATCATTACCGGACGCCGGGCGGAAGATATACGCGCGGCGGCTGTGGGAACGGGAATCCATTTCATCCACAATCCGGCGTATGCGGAGACGAAAATGTTTGATTCCGTCTGTCTGGGGCTTTCCTATTATAAGGAAAAGCGGAAAACGGCAGGAAAAGAGACGCTGGATGGCATTTTCTTTTTCCCGGTGGATGTGCCACTGTTTACGCCATTTACGCTGGAATATGAAAAATACCGGTTCGCGGAGGGCGATGGGGATGTCTATCTCCCGGAATATGAGAAAACACCGGGGCATCCGCTTCTGATCCGTGCAGATGTGATCGAAAAACTGCTGCAGCATGACGGAACGATGGGGCTTAAAGGCGCCTGTGAACAGCCGGAAATCCGCCGGATTCCCCTGGATGTGCCGGATCCGGGCTGTGCGTTTGATGCGGATACACAGGAAGAGTTTCAGAAATTGCGTGATTGGGAGAGAAAACGTCCTATCCCGGACAGAGAGGAGTGTGAACGTCTGCTTGCATGGTTTCACACGCCGGAGGCGACGGTGCGCCATAGCCGGGCGGTTGCGGAGCTGGCCGTGGAATTGGCAGATAGAGTTCTAAAGCATAGGTCGGAAACGTATGTGGAGATGACATACAAAAGTCCTCCAATCGATAAACACAAAATCTACGCGGCGGCGCTTCTTCATGACATCGCCAAAGCATACCCCGAACATCCAGAGACAGGGGCGGGATGGCTGCGGCTTCTGGGACATACCGGGATCGCGGATATTGTTGCGGATCATATGGATCTGCCGGAAGAAAAGCTGGGATATCTGAACGAAAGCCTGATCGTGTACCTGGCGGACAAGCAGGTACAGGGAGAACGGCGTGTAACGATCGAAGAACGGTTTGCGGCAAAACGGGAGAAATTTAAGGATAATCCGGAGGCGCTGGCGGGTGTGGAACGGCGGTATCAGCTGGCAAAGCGTGCGGAGGCATTACTGTAAAAAGGAAAAGAGGAAAATCATATGAAATTAATGAAAACAACCGAGGCAGTCGGACAGGTACTCTGCCATGACATGACGCAGATTATTCCGGACGTGACGAAGGACGCCGTATTCCGCAAGGGACATATCGTGCGTGAGGAGGACATCCCGGTACTGCTTTCGATTGGAAAAGATCATATTTATGTCTGGGAAAAGGACGATACAAAATATCATGAGGATGAGGCGGCGGACATTCTGCGCGGCATCTGCCAGAATGAGTATATGCGTGCAACCGATCCGAAGGAAGGCAAGATTGAGCTGATTGCGGAGTCGGACGGTCTGTTTCAGGTCGATGAAGAACGCCTCTTAAAGGTCAACAGCCTGCCGGAGATGATGATCGCGACCCGCCGGACGAATTTCCCGGTAAAAAAAGGTGATAAGTTAGCCGGAACCCGTGTGATCCCGCTGGTAATTGAAAAAGAAAAAATGAAAGAGGCGAAGAAGGTAGCGGGTTCAGAGCCGCTGTTAAAGCTGCTTCCGTATAAAAATAAGAAAGCAGGCATTGTGACGACCGGAAATGAAGTGTTCTATGGACGGATTGAGGATAAATTTGGCCCGGTCATCCGGGAAAAGCTTCAGGAATTTGGTGTGGAAGTTCTGGGACAGAAGATTATAGGGGACAATCCGGATAAAATCACGGAGGCAATCCAGGAATGGCTGGATCAGGGCGCCGATTTTGTTGTCTGTACCGGCGGCATGAGCGTCGATCCGGATGATACGACACCGAGCGCGATCAAGCAGACCGGAGCGGAGGTTGTCTCCTACGGCGCGCCGGTACTTCCGGGAGCGATGTTCTTGTTGGCATATACGAAGGACGGAAAGCCGATCATGGGACTTCCGGGCTGCGTGATGTATGCGAAGAGGACCATCTTTGATCTGGTGCTGCCGCGTGTGATGGCAGATGTGCCAGTGACAAAAGCGGATCTGGCGAAAATGGGCGCAGGTGGTCTGTGCTTAAATTGTCCAACCTGTATTTTCCCGAACTGCGGTTTTGGTAAATAATCGAGCCAGAGAGAGGCGATGAGGAAGCAACCGCGATGGCACAACTGCGAAATGAGAAATGGATGGCTCATGCAGTATAAAAGAGAGGAAGTGCGTGATATGAATCTGTATGGGGAGATTCTGAAAAAACTGGAAGGGACGCCGTGTCTGGCGCTCGAGAGAAGCTTTGTGGGAGAAGAGGGAAATCTCACAGATATGCGCTGTGAACTGAAAGAAGGCGCAGAGGCGTCGGAGATTGGAAAAGAAGCCCTGACACAGGGGCAGCCGGTCTGTGGGCGCGCCGGAAGCAGTTGGAATGTGGCGGAACCATTTTTCCCGAAAGAGCGCCTGATTATTCTCGGAGGCGGCCATGTGGCTCTTCCAGTGGCAGAATTTGGCGCGCGCGTCGGATTCCTGGTAACTGTGGTGGACGACCGCCTTTCCTTCGCGAATCCGGGACGATTCCCGATGGCAGAGAAGGTGATTTGTGATGACTTTGGGCATGCGATCAAAGAACTCAAGATTCAGGAGAGCGACTATATCTGTATCGTTACGCGCGGACACCGCCACGATGCGGACTGCCTGCGGATGATTGGAAAAGGAAAAGAACCGGCGTATCTCGGCATGATTGGTTCGAGACGCCGCGTCGGTATCGTGAAACAGGAGCTTCTGGAAGAAGGTTACGATCCAGAGCGGATGAGCCGTTTAAAGAGCCCGATCGGTTTAAAGATCGGCGGTGTGACACCGGAGGAGATCGCGATCTCGATTCTGGCGGAGATCATACAGGTAAAGCGCATGGATCGGGAAGACAAACGTGTGAAAAACCGTTCCGATCTGGATTTTGATGTGCTGAAACGCCTGGCAGAGGAGCCGGATGAGCCGAAAGCAGTGGTCACGGTGATTGAATCAAAGGGTTCCTCCCCGCGCGGGGCAGGCGCGAAGATGATTGTCTACCGGGACGGACGGATTCTCGGCAGCATCGGCGGCGGCTGCAGCGAGGCGGCCGTGCTGGGCGAGGCACGTTCTCTGATCGGAAGCGGCAGGTACAAAGTAGTTCATGTAGATCTGACCGGCGAGGCGGCGGAAGATGAAGGAATGGTCTGCGGCGGCATTATGGATGTGCTGGTGGAAGACTTTGCCACGGATCGGGAACCGTGTGACCGGTAAGGAAACCGAAGCACCGGTGTATTTGGATACAAAATTTCAAATAAATGAAAAATAAAAAGATAAAAATAAAATATATGAAAAATCATCATAATAATTTCACGAAAATAGACGGAAGGGTTTGGAAAGAACAACTGGAAAATTCATAAGAATAAAGGGAAAATGCAGAAAAAAGCCACGTTATTTTTTGGTGCACATAATGACCATGTGCATTCAATAAGAATCATTGTAAAGATTGACAAAAAAAGTGCCACGTGCTACTATTTGATTAGCAAATATCATTATAATTTTTCAAAAATAACGGAAGGGTAAAAACCACATTGCTATGGCGTAAGGAATCGAAACGAGGAGGATGCCGGAAACATGTGCGTGAAATGAGGGAGAAACCAAGATATGAGAAAAACGTGGGCACTTGTAATGGCAGCAGCGATGGCGGCAGCATCCCTGACCGCATGTTCATCCAGCAAACCGGCTGAGACAGCAGCACCGGAAACGGAGGCAGAGGCAGCTGAGACAGAAGAGACCGAAGCAGAAGCAGAGGCAACCGGCGACCAGCAGGAGATTCTGGTAGCGGCAGCAGCCAGCCTTCAGTACGTTATGGAAGACAAGATTCAGCCGGCATTTGAGAAAGAGAATCCGGACATCAAGCTGAGCTTTACCTTTGACAGTTCAGGAAAGCTGCAGACCCAGATCGAAGAGGGCGCGGATGCAGACGTATTCTTCTCCGCAGCGATGAAGCAGATGAACGCGCTGGAGGACGAGGGACTGGTTGATGCAGATTCTGTCGTAGAGCTTCTGGAAAATAAGATCGCCCTGATCGTTCCGAAGGATTCCACACTGGGAATTACCGGTTTTGAGGATATCACAAAGGCAGAGAAGATTGCACTCGGCGATCCGGAGAGTGTTCCGGTTGGACAGTACGCCAAGGAAGCCTTTGAGAACCTGGGTATGTGGGATGATGTAGAGGCTAAGACAAGCTTTGGTACCAACGTAACCGAGGTTTTAAGCTGGGTAGCAGCCGGAAGCGCAGATGCAGGTATCGTATACCTGACCGATGCAACCACCAGCGATCAGTTTGACCAGGTAAAGGTTATCGGATATGCACCGGAAGGAAGCGTATCGAAGGTTATCTATCCGGTTGGTGTTGTAAGCGCAAGCACAAAGAAAGATGCAGCACAGAAGTTTGTAGATTATCTGGGAACCGATGATGCGCTCTCCTTCTTTGCGGAGTATGGCTTCACAGCAAATAAATAAGCCGGGAGCGATGACTGTCTGGGATATGCAGCTGACTGGGTGAATAGAAAGCAGGACAGCGAAGGACAGACAGTGAACCATGTATGGAATAAAATCCGCCGCAGAATGCAGGGTCCGTTGAAAACCAGGTGTTCTGCGGCAGTTTTTATCTCAGTCGAGAAGACTCCCACCTCTTTAGGTGGCGAATAATAGCAAATTTGTCTCAGTGGGAGTTGGGTCTCACGGACGTTCGACTTGATTCATAGGAAAGGAGGGGAAGAAAGATGGACTGGTCTCCGATATGGATATCGATGAAAACAGCAACGCTGTCGATCATTAGTACGTTTTTTCTGGGAGTCTGGATGGCGCGGCTGGTGGTATCGGCACGCTCTGAGAAAGTGAAAATGGTGCTGGACGGCATCCTGACGCTTCCGATGGTCCTGCCGCCGACGGTAGCAGGCTTCTTCCTGCTGATGATTTTTGGTGTAAAACGACCGCTCGGACAGCTGTTTCTGGAATTGTTTGGCGTCAAGATTGTATTTTCATGGGTGGCAACGGTGATCGCGGCGGTGGCGATCTCATTTCCGCTTATGTACCGGGCAGCGCGCGGCGCGTTTGAACAGGTCGATGTGACGATTATCTATGCGGCTCGGACGCTGGGATTTTCCGAAAGCCGTATTTTCTGGAAGGTGATTCTGCCGTCGGCGATGCCGGGCGTCCTCAGCGGCGCGATCCTTGCCTTTGCGAGAGGACTGGGCGAGTTCGGTGCGACCGCGATGCTGGCGGGCAATATCGCCGGAAAGACGCAGACACTGCCGCTTGCCATCTATTCACAGGTGGCGGCTGGAAAAATGTCGATGGCATACCAGTATGTGTGGATCATCGTGGTGATTTCCTTCCTGGTCGTCGTGCTGATGAATGTGCTGTCGCGGCGGGATATGCGCGGACGCAGCAATCATAAAAAGAAAGATAACAGTGTGGAAGCGGGCGGTCAGGATGCAAAGGTTTCGGTGGAACTGTTTGCGGACGGGGAAGCGGATGCACAGAAGGGAGGCGCGCGATGAGCCTGCAGGCGGCAATCAAAAAGAGATTTTCCGGCTTTTCGCTGGACGTATCGCTTAATACCGATGGCGGCGTCATGGGCATTCTCGGCGCTTCCGGAAGCGGCAAGAGCATGACGCTCAAGTGTATCGCCGGAATTGAGACGCCGGACGAAGGGCGGATCGTGTTAAACGGCAGGGTGCTCTTTGATTCGGAAAAGCACATCAACCTGCCGCCGCAGAAGCGGAAAGTCGGTTATTTATTCCAAAATTATGCATTGTTTCCGAATATGACCGTAGAAACCAACATTGCAGCGGGGCTTTCGGGCAGCAAGGAGGAAAAACAGGAGGCAGTTGCCCGCATGATCCGTCTCTTTAAATTAGAAGGGCTTGAAAAAAGGTATCCGTCCCAGCTTTCCGGCGGACAGCAGCAGCGTGTGGCGCTGGCGCGCATTCTCGTCTATGAGCCGGATGTGATCATGCTGGATGAACCATTTTCGGCGCTTGATTATTATCTGAAGGAACAACTGCAGTTCCAGGTGCGCGAGGTACTCCGCGGGTACACGGGCGATGTGCTGATGGTCAGCCACAGCCGGGACGAGGTCTATCGGTTCTGCGAGAAGAGCATCATCTTAAACCGCGGACAGGTGGCGATGAAGGGAGAGACGCGGGCGATTTTCCAGAAACCGGAAAATGTCACTGCGGCACGCCTGACAGGCTGTAAAAACTTTAGCCGGATCCGGCGGATCGGCGAATATGAGGTGGAGGCGCTCGACTGGGGACTCACGTTTCAGACCGAAGAAGCGGTTGCCGCGGAGCATGCCTATATCGGCATCCGGGCGCATCAGTTTTATCCGGCGCGCGGCAGTGCGAATGAATTTACGTGCGAGTGGGGGGACACACTCTGCCAGCCATTTGAGTGGGATGTTTTGCTGCGTCCGGTGGAAAATGCAGGGGCAGCGGGTGACAAAGAAAATGCACTGGAACGCGAGGTGATCTGGTGGAAGGTAGACTATAAGCAGAGTGATTCACTAAACCAGTATCAGCGCGGAGACCGCGTCCGGCTGGGAATTGCACCGGGAGATATCATGCTTTTAAAAGAAGGCTAGAATGATAGAAAAGGGGATATGTATGGCAGATGGGAAAACAGGCGCGATCATCCTGGCGGCAGGGCGGTCGGCGCACATGGAAGAATTAAAGCCGATGCTCCGGATGGGGCAGACCACGATGATACAGAGGGAGATCGACACGATCCGGCAGGCGGGGATCTCGCCGATCGTCGTCGTGACCGGGTATCAGGCAGATGTGCTGGAACGTCATATTTCACACCGTGGTGCGGTCTGTATCCGAAACAAGCGGTATGAGACATCGCAGATGTACGGCTCAATCTGCATGGGACTGCGCCATATCCAGAAAAAAGCCGATCGGGTGCTGTTGTTCCCTGCCGACGTGCCGATGATCACGGCGGACACAATCGAGAAGATGGCGCAGGCGCCCGGAAGCATGGCAGTACCGGTCTGTCAGGGAAAAAAAGGACACCCGGTCATGCTGTCGAAGGAAGTGTTTGGACATATCTTAACGTACCGGGGTGGAAAAGGACTCCGCGGCGCAATGGATGCGTGGGGCGAAGGTGTCCGGGAGATCGAGGTTGAAGATCCGGGTGTTTTACTGGACACCAACACGAAAATGGACTACGAATCGCTGCTTGCCTACGAAAAAGACAGGCAGAAGCGCGGGGAGCTGGCATTTCGGGCGTCGATTTCGCTGAGCCGCGAGGAAGAATGCTTCAGCGCGCTGACGGCGGATTTTCTGGAGGCAGTTGCTGAGAGTGGTTCAATGCTCGGTGCCTGTCAGATCCGGGATATTTCTTACAGCAAGGGCTGGAAAATGCTCAAGATCGCGGAGGCGCAGCTGGGAATCCAGTTTTTAGAGCGCCAGATGGGCGGAAGCAAGGGCGGATTTTCTGTGCTGACGCCGGAGGGAAAGGTGTTTTTAGAAAAATTCCGCCGGATGGAAGCAGCAGTGCAGGCGGCAGCAGAAGCAGCGTTTGAGAAAATCTTTCTGGAGCCGGAAGAAGAGGAAAAGGAGGATACAGATGGAAGAGAAATTAACGCATTTTGATGAAAAGGGAAATGCGATCATGGTAGATGTAACCGAAAAGAAGATTACCAGCCGGACGGCGACGGCATCTGGCAAGATTCACGTCAATGAAGCAGTCATGAAGGCGGTTCTGGAGGGAACGGTTGCCAAGGGCGATGTGCTGGGGGTGGCGCGTGTGGCGGGAATCATGGCGGTGAAGCAGACCGCGCATCTGATCCCGATGTGCCACACACTTCTCATCACGAAATGCAGCGTGGATTTTGAGGTAGATGAAAAAGAGCTGACGATCAAGGCATTTTGTACTGCGAAGCTGGAAGGAAAGACCGGCGTCGAGATGGAGGCGCTGACCGGCGTCAGCGTGGCGCTTCTGACCATTTATGATATGTGCAAGGCGATCGACAAGCGGATGGAGATCGGAGAGATACATCTCGATGCAAAATCGGGAGGAAAGAGCGGGGAATTTGTGCGATGATAGACGGATACGGCAGAACGATCGACTACGTACGGATCTCCGTGACCGACCGATGCAACCTGCGCTGTGTGTACTGTATGCCGGAGGAAGGCGTCAGCAGCATTTCCCATGAAGAGATCCTGCGGTTTGGTGAGATCGAGCGGGTCTGCCAGATTCTGGCAGAGAACGGCATTCAGAAAATCAAGCTGACCGGCGGCGAACCGCTGGTGCGCCGGAGACTGCCGGAGTTAGCAGCAGCGTTAAAACAGATTCCGGGAATCAAGAGCCTGACGATCACGACGAACGGTGTTTTATTAGAAGAAATGTACGATGCGCTGGCGGATGCAGGGGTTGATTCAGTCACGATCAGCCTGGATACACTGGATGCGTCGGTGTACCGACAGCTCACACGCCGGGATGAGATCGAAGCGGTCAGACGCGGTCTTTGGACGGCGATCCAGAAAGGCAGGATGCAGATCAAGATAAACTGTGTGCCGGTGCTTGGGATCGAGGAGCAAAAGCTTTTAGAGGTGGCGGAACTGGCGAAAAACCATAATGTGCACGTGCGTTTCATCGAAATGATGCCGATCGGCATGGGGACGCAGTTTGCCTTTGTGAAAGAAGATGCGTTGAAGCATGCGCTGGAAGAGGCATTTGGAACCTTTACCCCGTGCGGGGACGTGGCAGGAAATGGCCCGTGCCATTATTTCGCAGTCCCTGGCTTTCAGGGACGGATCGGTTTTATCAGCGCGGTCAGCCATAAATTCTGTTCCGAATGCAATCGGATCCGGCTGACCTCAGAAGGATTCTTAAAGACCTGTCTCCAGTATGACAATGGGGTAGAATTAAAGACCATTCTGCGCGGCGGCGGTACCGATGAAGACCTGCGCCGGGCGATCGGACAGGCGCTTGCGGAAAAGCCGAAGGGACATAGTTTTGAGAAAAAGACGGAATTTACGGATCGGGAACACCGGGGAATGTCCCAGATAGGCGGATAAGCAGGGTGTTTGTGAGGATTATGATTATGGTTTCTGCGGTGAAAGTGTGAGCCGGCGGAATGTTACAAGTGAAATATCGTATATGAAATATGAAATCGGAAAATTTATGGATAAAGAAAAGGGGAAACAATCATGGGAAAAGTAATCGCAACGTGTACCAGTGAAATCAAAGGTGTTCAGAAGAAAAATGTCCATCAGGTCTGTCTTATCGAGGACTATGGAATCGAGGGTGACGCCCATGCGGGCAAATGGCACCGTCAGGTCAGCCTTCTTTCATATGACCGGATTCAGGAATTCCGCGCGCGCGGTGCAAAGGTCGAGGACGGCGCATTCGGCGAAAATCTGGTCGTGGAAGGAATCGATTTCAAGACGCTCCCGATCGGGACAAAATTTAAATGCAACGATGTCGTGCTGGAATTGACACAGATCGGAAAAGAATGCCACCATGGGTGTGCGATCTTCCAGGCGATGGGCGACTGCATCATGCCGCGCGAGGGCGTATTTACAAAGGTGCTGCACGGCGGCGTGATCAAAGAGGGAGATAATCTGGAGATTCTGGAAGAAGCGTAGGAAAGAGATCAAAGAGAGGTGGGAAAACAATGAGAGCAGCAATTATTACATCCAGTGACTCCGGGTACGCGGGAAAACGGGAGGACGTGAGTGGTCCGGTAATCGCAGAAATGGTGAGAGAGGCTGGTTATGAGGTGGTCTGGCAGAAGGTGCTGCCGGACGACCAGGCGATGTTGGAAGAGGCGATGAAGGAGATCTGCGATGAGGGAAAGGCCGATCTGCTCTTAACAACGGGCGGAACGGGATTTTCTCCGCGCGACGTGATGCCGGAGGCGACGCTGGCGGTCGCGGAACGGATGGTTCCGGGTATCCCGGAGGCGATGCGGGCATACAGCTTACAATTTACAAAGCGGACGATGTTAAGCCGGGCGGCAAGTGGGATCCGTAAACGCACGCTGATCGTCAACCTGCCGGGCAGTCCGAAGGCAGTGCGGGAGTGTCTGGAGTACATTCTGCCGCAGCTGGATCATGGATTAAAAATCCTTTTGGGGCTTGATGGGGAGTGTGCTAGAAAGTAGGGAAAGCAGCAAAAACGAAGATGGAAAAACAGATATAATATATAAGACGATGTATGCTAATAGCGAGGACTTTCAAGTCCTCGCTATTTCAACGATGGTCAGCTTATTTGGGGCAGAATGGAATGACCACAAGAAATCTACTCCATTCAGTCATGAATGTTCCGTTCAGGAATTACTTACTCGATGCGGAGCATCCGATAGCCGATTCCGATGTGTGTTTGTATGTATTGCTGCCCGTCTTTTCCGCGTTCCAGCTTTTTGCGCAGGGTCGCCATGAACACCCGCAGAGAAGCGATATCGTTTTCCCAACTGCTGCCCCAAATCTGCTGCGTGATATAGGTGTGTGTCAGAACCTTACCAACATTTTTGGAGAGCAGGCACAGCAGCTTGTATTCGATGGGTGTCAGGTGCAGCTCTGTGCCGTCAAGATATGCGCAGCCTGCCGCATAGTCGATTTTCAGCGCACCATTCGTAAAAATCGGAGAATCCTGCACGGAGTCTGTTTTCATCATCGACAGTCTCCGCTGCGTCACCCGCAGTCGTGCCAACAGTTCGTCCACGGAAAAAGGCTTCGTTAGATAATCATCCGCCCCAGCATCCAGTGCCCCGATTTTATCGGAATCCTCTGTTCTGGCGCTGATCACAATGATCGGCATATTCGACCACGACCGGATTTTTTGGATGACTTCTACGCCGTCCATATCCGGCAGCCCCAGATCAAGCAGTACAATGTCCGGGTTGTGAGACAGCGCTTCCATCACGGCACTTGCGCCGTTTTGCGCCGAAAGATACCTATATTCGTGAGTTTTTAGTGTCATCGTTATTAAATTTCGCACCGGGGTATCATCTTCTACAACGAGGATGAGCGGCTTATTCATTTAAGTTCACCTCACTAAGTGGTATTGTAAAGGAAAAGATGCAGCCATGCGGCGAATTGTCTTTCAACGTCATTTCACCATGATGTGCATGGACAATAGTTTGACAGAGCGTAAGTCCAAGTCCAAGACTTCGGCGGCTGTCGCCAATTGGATTGCCCCCAGTAAAGAACATTTCAAAAACACGTTCCTTCAGTTCATTCGGAATACCGGGACCGTTATCGCTGACACATATTTCAGCCATATTTTCTCGCGGGATTGCCGTGATCCGGATGTTCGAGCCAACTGGAGTATATTTGACTGCGTTATTCACCAGATTGATGAGCACCTGCATGATGAGTCCTGCGTCCATCCGTGCCAGCAACAGTACGTCTCCGCAATCTACTGCGATGTGATGTTCTGCCGCTCTTCGGTCAATATGCCTGAGTGCTTCCGATATGATGTCATCCACGACCTGATCAGAAAGGTGCAGCTTTACGCTGCCGTCTACAATTTTCGTAATGGAAAGCAAGTTCTCAACCAGCCCCGTCAGCCATTGTGCATCGTCATAAATGTCCGTAAAAATCTGTTTCCGTGTCTGCTCATCCAACACGTCATAGCTGTGCAGCAGCGTATCTGCGTTGCCGGAAATCGAGGTCAGTGGTGTCCTGAGATCATGAGAAATCGAACGCAAAAGATTGGCGCGAAGCTGTTCGTTCTTTGCAAGAACGGCAGCTTCTTCCTTTTCTCTGGCATTTCGCAGGTTATCCAGCGCCAGAGCGCACTCACCGAGAAGGGAGAACAGAACGCTGGATGTAAATGCGTCAGGCTGCGTTTGCTTTTCCATCGGAATCCCGACAACACCGTAAATCTGCTGCCCGGTACGGATGGCAAGATACAGCCGTTTTGCTTTTGGAAAGTTTTGCGTCGTTGCTCCGGCGCGCTTGCGGTTTTGCCAGACCCATTGAACCACGTTCTGTTCCCGGTCGGTATCTGGGATGCTGTATGGACTACTTCCGTCAGCCGGATAAATGTTCCCATCCAGCAGAGCGTTGCCCTGTGCCGGGTAAATCAGAACGTCTCGCTGCATGAGCTTTTGTATCTGCGTCGCGGTCATCCGATAGACCTCCTCCGGCGTTTCCGCTTTTTGGAGCTGTCTGTTCATATCAAAAAGGAGCTTCGTGCGATAAGCGTCCCGTGCGGATAGCTGTGCGTGGGCTTTGAGCTTGGCCGCAAGTGTACTTGTCAAAAGTGCAGCCGCGAACATGACGGCAAAGGTTATCGGGTATTTGCTGCCATAGGCTGCCAAAGACAGCCGGGGTTCCGTCAGAAAATAATTGAACAGGAGGACACTCAAAAAAGCGGACAGCACACCGCAGGTATATCCGCTGGTAAAAGTGGAAGTCAGAAGCACACCCAGCAGGTAAACCATGATGATATTGTCATTTGCAAAGCTGAGCCGCAGAAAGATCCATCCGATGACCGTCGTAACTGCCAGAATTCCGATGGTCAGAAGTAGTTCCCGGGCGGTCGGAAACGCCGGGCGGATAGTAAGCGGCTGATTTCTGCGGCAGTTCTTATAGGCTTCCACATCCGGAATAATATAAATATCTACCTCTGGTGCAAGCGTAATGAGCTGTTCTGTCAGCGTCGATTCGCTCCAGAAATGCAGCCGCTGTACGCCGCTTCGCCCAATCACAATTTTGGTCACATCAGAGAGCCGCACATATTCCGCGATCTGTGTCGCCACATCTTCACCATGCGTTGTGACAATTTCTGCGCCAAGCTGCTGCCCCAGACGCATATTCGCCTGCAAACGGACGGTATCTTCCGCGTTCATATCAGCGTCTCCGGGGGTCTGCACGTAGAGTGCGGTAAGACTGGCGCAAAATGCCTGTGCCATTTTCCCCGCCATTCGTACAATGCGTTCATTGGATGGAGACGAGGACAGGCACACAAGAATATGTTCTTTTGGTATTTCGCTTCCTTTATTCTGCACATTTTCACCCCCTCTTAAACAATATTATAGCACCAAAATGTGGAGGTTTCTACTGCGCCCAATCGGATTCGTTGTCCGGAAAAGAAATTTGCTCTGAATCATAGATCACGATTTCTACATGGGCATGACTATTGCGAAACTGAGAAAATGTTTCCTCAAGTTCGTCAGGAGAAATATTTCCGACCAGATGCACGCACGGTTCAGCCTGCTGTTGTTCAGACGATTCTTTGATGCGCTTCTGATTTTCGTCCAGAAAGCGATCCAGCCGTTTCATCAAAACCCAGCCGAACAGGAACATTAGCGCCGTCCCAGCGATCAAAACGCTATCTTCCATATACCCTCACCGTCCATTCAGATTCGGAAGCACTTTTGCAGCGCTTTGTATTCGCCCAACGCTAAAATCGTTATTTCCCCGGACAGCACCGTATCCGGCGTAATGGAAGCGTCGATTTTTCCTGAATGTTTGATGCCGAGAATGTTAATGCCATACTTTCTGCGAATATCCAGTTCACCAACACTTTTGCCGATCCACCCGGCCGGAACTTCTACTTCAAAAATGGCGTGCTGCTCGTCGATCTCTATGTAGTCGAAAATATGGTCGGCAGTGTATCGGATCGCTGCCCATTTTGCCACCTGTTTTTCCGGGTAGACTACCTGGTCGGCACCGTTGCGAAGCAGAAACTTTGCCTGCACATCACGCTCGGCACGCGACACCACGCACTTCGCCCCCAGCTCTTTCAGCAGCGAGGTGGTTTCCAGCGAGTTCTGAAAGTTACCGCTGATGGTTACGATGCAGACATCAAAATTTCCGATGCCAAGAGAGCGAAGAAACTCCGCGTTTGTACTGTCGCCAATTTGTGCATTGGTGACATATGGCAGCACATCATTGATTCGTTCCTCGTTTGTATCGACCGCCATGACCTGATGCCCCAGCTGAGAAAGCTGTACTGCAATATGCCGTCCGAAGCGGCCTGTGCCAATCAATAGAATGTTTTTCATGTGAAAAGACTCCTTATCCAATCGTGATTTTTTCCTGCGGCAGCTTTGCATTCCCCACTTTTTTGCTGGAAAATGTCGCATAAATAAGGGTAAGACCGCCGACTCTGCCCAGATACATGAGCGTGATCAACACCATTTGCGATGGAATGTGCAGCTGCGGTGTAATACCAAGTGTCAATCCCACCGTCCCGACCGCCGATGCCGTTTCATACAGGCAGGCAGACAGCGGAAGATTCTCATATGCGCTGATAAAGACAGCACCGCCAAAGAACAGCATCAAGTACATTGTCAGAATGGTCGCGGCGGTCTTGACGGCGCTGCAATCGACTCTGCGTCCGAAAAATCGGGCACTATCGCGCTGGCGGAAGGTTGCAGTGGCATTGGCAAGCAGAACCGCCAGTGTCGTTGTTTTCATACCGCCTGCTGTAGAACCTGGAGAACCGCCGATCAGCATCAAAAGGATCATTACGCCCTGTGATGCACCGGACATCGTGGAAAGATTTACCGTGTTGAAGCCCGCTGTCCTCGGCGTGACAGACTGAAAAAAGGATGCCAGCAGCCGGTTTCCGGCGGGAAGCGCGGAAAAGTCTGAAAAGAAGAAAAACATAGCAGGCAGAAAAATTAAAAAACCTGTCGTGACCAGAATCACCTTGCTCTGCATTCGGTAGCGATGAAACCGCCACTTGTTTTCAAAGATGTCATCCCACGTCAGAAATCCAATACCGCCGATCACGATCAGCAGCATAATCGTGATATTGATTACCGGGCTGTCCGCGTAGCCGGTAAGAGATGGATAGTGGTTGCTTTCTGTCCCAAGAATGTCAAACCCGGCGTTGCAAAAAGCGGATATGGAATGAAATACCGCCATCCAGATGCCGCGCCATCCATAGTCCCGGCAGAATACCGGCAGCACGGCAAGCGCTCCCAGAAGCTCAATCAGAAACGTCCCTCGCAGGATGAAGCGTGTCAGACGGACGATTCCGCCGACCTTTGGTGCTGAAATTGCATCCTGCATGGTGCTGCGCTGCATCAGAGAAATTTTTCGCCCGGACAACAGCGCAAACGATGCTGCTACGGTTACGACACCAAGACCACCAATTTGGATCAGTGCCAGAATAACCGCCTGCCCAAAGGTTGACCAGTAGCAGCCTGTATCCTGTACTACAAGCCCTGTCACGCAGACGGCAGAGGTCGCAGTAAACAGCGTTTCATTGAATGGAGTAATATTCTCTCCAGTCGTGGAGATCGGCAGCATCAGCAGTAGCGCTCCGAGTAGAATGACCCCGGCAAACCCTAATGTGATAATTTGAAAAGACGAAAGGCGGCGCTTTCGACGAATAATCTCTTCCGGCATAAAGGCAACTCCTTATTTCTGTGATGGTCATATTATACAGCTGGAGATTTTAAGAGCGGATAAGGGAGATTTAACGATGTATTAAGATTGAATAAAGATGAGGAGATGGCTTATTTCAATCGCTTTATTTGCGGAAGTGGACAATTTCAAAGAAAATAGCAAGGAGGATATGAACGATAAAATAAGGCGCCTGATCAAAGTGGGCTGCGAAGGTTGAGGGAGGAATTACGATGAAAACCCGGAAAAGTGCGCCGAGATATGAGTAGGATGCTGGAAAATATGTGTTTTTGGTTGTATACTGTGTATGTGAATAAAATCGGGGGAGTAACTATCAGAAAAGTTCGCTCGGAATCGTCTGGAAAAATTTCGGGTAAACGGAGAGGAGAAAGAGAGGGTAGAAGTTTATGAAACTGGGATTTATTGGAACGGGAATCATTACGACGTCCGTCGTGACTGGATTCTGCGAGAGCGGAATGGAGAATCTGCAGATCGTTGTATCGCCGAGAAATAAAGAACGGGCGCAGATGCTGCATGAGAAATACCCGGAGATCGTGTCGGTCGCGGCGGATAACCAGGAAGTTGTGGACCGGTCGGACTGGGTCTTTGCGGCGCTCCTTCCGAAGGCGGCGGAAGATATCTTAAAACCGCTTCATATCGGACCGGAGAAGAAGTTTATCAATCTGGTTGCAACGCTGAGCTTAAAGCGCATCGAGGAAATGTTTGGACAGAGAGAGATTCTGGCGGATGTTGTGCCTCTGACTTTCGCGGCGAACCGCTTCGGACCGGTGGTGATTTACCCGGATATCCCGGAGGTAGTCGATCTGATGAGTCACGTCGGCAAGCCGGTTCCGGTCGATACGCCGAAGCAGATCGCGATCCTTAGGAGCACGACGGGCCTGATGAGCGCTTACTATATGCTTCTGACCGTCATTATCCAGTGGTGTGAGAGAAACGGGCTGGATGAGCCATCCGCACGGGCATACATCACCGAATTTACTGGGGCGCTGTCCCGCAAGGCAGCGACGTGGGACGGGGATCTGGAAGACCTTGCCAGAGAAATGACACCGGGAGGACTGAACTGGATGGCGCTGACGCATCTGGAGGAAAAGGATGCGTATACGCCTTGGACGGAGATTCTGGGGTCGATTTTGGAGAAGGTTATAAAAGAATAGAGTCGAGGTGGAAAAACTCGGGGCGCACATTTCTCACGCCCCGAGTTTTTCTTTTAATTAAAGTGTGAGTATTCTAAAAAAGTAGTTGCTTTTTTTAAGAAGGAATGATAGTATATAGAAAACACTTTAGTGCGCTACCATGATAGCAAGATAAACAAAAGTGATGGGAGCTATAACAGCAGGATATAGACGAGCGGGTGATTGTCCGGCAGATTTTGTTGAGGCAGGGCGGTTGCGGCGGCAGTTGAGAGGAGATAGAGCATGAATTTAGAGATTCAGAGCCTTCGGAGGGCGGAGGCGGCGACGCTTCGCCTGAGAGGTCTTTATGAGAGCTATGGATACCGCAAGTACCGGATGGGGCGGTTTGAGGAATATAGTTTGTATGCAGCGAATAAAAGTTTCCTGCTGGGGGAAAATGTGCCGACATTTACGGATCTGGACGGACGCTTGATGGCTCTCAAGCCGGACGTGACGCTGAGCATCGCGAAGAACACCAAGGCAGATAAAAATACGTGCGAGAAGGTCTATTATCTGGAGAGTGTGTATCGTGAGAGCAAGGAAAGCCACACTTACAAAGAGATCAGCCAGATGGGACTGGAGTGCATGGGCGGCGTGGATGACTGCGTGATCGCGGAGGTGCTGGCGCTGGCGCTCAAGAGTCTGGCGGATTTTGAGACGGACTATGTGCTCAAGATTTCTAACATGGATTTCGTGGTGGGACTGATGGAAGAGCTTCCGGTCAATGCCGAACAGAAAGATATCATTTTAGGGCTGATCCGGACGAAAAACCGCAGCGGATTGGAAAAATTGTGCGCGGATCTGGCACTGCTGGAGGGCGATACAGAGAAATTGATGAAGGTTTCCGGGCTGTACGGAGAGTTTGGGCGGGTGCTGGCAGAGGCAGGTGCGATCGCGGATACGCCGAAAATGAAGGAGGCGGTTGCCCTGTTATCCCGCCTGTATGAGGTTCTGGAGGCGATGGGACTGGGCGGACAGCTTGACAAGGTGCGGCTGGATTTCTCGATGATCAATGACATTGAATATTATAACGGTATTATTTTCCAGGGATTCTTAGATGGTCTGGCACGCCAGGTTCTTTCCGGCGGCCAGTACGACGGTATGATGGCAAAATTAGGAAAGAAAGCCGATGCGATCGGATTTGCCATCTATTTGAAAGAGCTGGAGCGCCTGCCGGAAAAGAGCATCCGCTACGATGTCGATGCGCTGGTACTCTATGAGCCGGATGTCGATGTAGTGCGCCTGTGCCAGGCGGTTGAAAGCCTGCGCCGTCAGGGACTGCGCGTGCGGGTGGAGAAAGCTGTGCCGGAGGATCTGCGTTACTGCTATCTGTACCGGTATGACGGACGTCTTTCCCTGGAAGAGGACCGGGAAACTGCCTTTCAGGAGAATGGAAAGGAGGGCGCGAGATGTTAAACATAGCACTGCCAAAGGGAAGACTGGGCGATCAGGTGTATGAGCTTCTGGCGTCGGTCGGATATGACTGCAAGAGTATTTACGACGAAAATAGAAAACTGGTGTTTGAGAACCCACAGACGGGTGTCCGCTACCTGCTCGTAAAGCCGAGTGATGTGGCAATATACGTCGAGCACCATGCGGCAGACGTCGGAATCGTCGGAAAAGACATTCTGATGGAGAGCAACCCGGATGTATACGAGCTTCTCGATCTGGGACTTGGAAAATGCCGGATGTGCGTGGCTGGAAAAGAGGATTACGTCGAGGACAAAGACCGACCGGTGCGCGTGGCAACGAAATTTACGAATATTGCGAAAGAGCATTACGCGAAGCTGGGACGCGATATTGACATTATTAAATTAAACGGAAGCATTGAGCTGGCGCCGATTCTGGGACTTTCGGACGTCATCGTGGATATTGTCGAGTCGGGCAGCACGATCCGTGAAAATCACCTGAAAGTGCTGGAAGAGTTCCTGCCGATCAGCGCCCGTTTCATCGCCAACAAGAGCAGCTTTGAGTTTAAAAACAAGCAGATCACCGAGATGGCGGAGAAGCTGAAGGGCGCGGTGGAAGCACACCAGAAGAAAAAGGAACAGGAAAAGAAAGAAAAAGAAGCAAAAGAGAAAGCGCAGAAAGAAACCGCAGCAGAATATAAAAAGGAGGCGTAGGCAGATATGAGCCGTTTTTTGAGCAAAGCAAGCGAATCACTTCTTCCGTATACACCGGGTGAGCAGCCGCAGGGACGGAAATTTATCAAGCTGAACACAAACGAATGCCCGTATCCGCCGAGTCCGAAGGTTGCGGAGGCGATTCTGGCGGGGTATGAGGAAAATTCTTCTAAAATTATGCCGCTGGAACTTGCAAATTTACGCCTTTATTCGGATCCGGAAGAGCGCGTCCTCATCGAGGCGATTGCCGACCACTACGGCGTGGGAACAAACCAGGTCATCGCGGGCAATGGTTCCGACGAGATTTTAGGTTTTGCATTCCGGGCATTCTGCGACCAGAACGCGCCGCTGCAGTTCGCAGATCTGACATATGGCTTTTATCCGGCACTCTGCGGGCTCTATGGAATCCCGTTCAAGGTAGTTCCGCTGGAGGAAGATTTTACCTTAAATATCGAACCGTATAAAAATTGCGGAAATAATGTGATCATCGCCAATCCAAATGCCCCGACAGGCATGAACCTGCCGCTTTCTGCGATTGAGGAAGTAGCGGCGTCCAACCCGGACCGCGTTGTGATGGTGGATGAGGCGTATGTGGATTTCGGCGGCGAATCGTGTGTATCACTGCTTCCGAAATACGAAAATCTGGTGATTATCCAGACCTTTTCCAAATCCCGCAGCTTAGCCGGCGCGCGCGTCGGATTTGCGATCGCAAACCCGGAACTTATCGCGGATATGAACCGGATCAAATACAGTTTTAACCCGTACAACGTCAACCGCCTGTCGATTCTGGCTGGCGCGGCGGCGATGCGCGACTGGGACTACACGAAAGAATGTACCGGGCGCATCTGCAAAACGCGTGAAAAAACGACCGAGGCGCTCCGGGCACTTGGATTTACTGTGCTGGATTCGAAGACCAACTTCATTTTTGCCAAGAGCGGCGATATGCCGGGAAAAGTCTATTTTGACGGACTGCGCGAGGCAGGAATCCTGGTAAGACGCTGGGACAGTGAGCGGATCAAGGATTATGTCCGCATTTCCATCGGATCCGAGGAAGAGATGGAAACGTTTGTTGAGGAGACGAAGAAGCTGGTGGAAGCGGCGAGAAGTGCAGTTGTAAGATAGGCCGGAATTCAATAGGTTCACGCATTTACTGTGGGAACCGTATGAAAATGCTGGCAGCATGGTTTTTGTAGATGGGGCAGCTGTGAATAAGAAAGGAAGGCTGGCAAAAATGTCAAGAGAACGCAAGATTTCATTAGAACGAAACACGGCAGAGACGAAAATCAGCCTGTCGATTGATTTAGATGGAACGGGAAAATATCAGGTCGATACGGGCTGCGGATTTTTAAACCATATGCTGGAGCTCTTTGCCAGACATGGACGGTTTGATCTCACATTGAAATGTGACGGAGATACGCAGGTCGATTACCATCATACGACAGAGGACATCGGAATCGCCATGGGACAGGCAATTTTAGAGGCGCTGGGTGATAAAAAGGGCATCCGCCGTTATGGCAGTTTCCTGCTTCCGATGGATGAAACACTGGTAATGACGGCGCTCGATTTAAGCGGACGTTCCTATCTGGTCATGGATGTAGAGATCCCGACCGAAAAAGTGGGCGATTTTGATACCGAGCTTGTAAAGGAATTTATGATTGCACTGTCCTCCAACAGCCGGATGACGCTGCATTTTAAAATGTTCCACGGCGAAAACAGCCACCATATCATCGAGGCGATGTTCAAGGGACTGGGACGCGCGCTCGGCGAGGCGGTGTCGATTGACAAGAGATACCGGGACGAGATTCCATCGACAAAAGGGGTATTATGATCTAAGATAAAAGTAAGTATAACAAATCTATTTAATAGGTTTATAATGATTCAGCGGGTTCCTGCGTTGACTGCGGGAACATACATGAATTGATATAGGAGGCTGCAAATGATAACAATTATTGATTACGGCGTGGGAAACCTGTTTTCCCTCAGTTCCTCCCTCAGTTACCTGGGACTGGAAAATAAAGTCAGCCGCGATCCGGAAGATTTAAGAAAAGCGGATCACATCATTTTACCGGGCGTCGGCGCGTATGGTGATGCGATTGCGAAACTGCGCGGATCCGGAATGGCAGAGCCGCTGCTGGATGAAGCAAAAGCAGGCAAACCGATCATGGGAATCTGCCTCGGAATGCAGCTTCTCTTTGATAAAAGCTATGAATACGGCGAGCATCAGGGTCTGGGACTGATTCCGGGCGTGATGGCAGACTTAAAAGAAGACATTCCGGCAAACCTAAAAGTGCCGCACATGGGTTGGAACAGCCTGCATCTGACGGAAAAAGGAAAGGAGCATCCGCTGTTTAAATACAGCAAAGAGGGCGATTACGTCTACTTTGTCCACAGCTTCTATGGAAAAGATTGTGATGAGAGTCTGCTGGCAACCTCGGAGTACGGCATTCCGGTCACGGCGTCCGCGGCAAATGAAAATGTCATGGGCTGCCAGTTTCATCCGGAGAAGAGCGGGGAAGTGGGACTGCGGATTCTGAAGGCGTTTTCGGAGATATAATTAATAGAAAAACAAGAAAGGTAACTGTTTTTTCAGGCTTGTAGATTGGATTTAAACAGTTATGGAGAGGAAACGGACATGGAGCTATTTCCGGCGATTGATTTGCGGGACGGCAAGGCGGTGCGCCTGGTGCAGGGCGATTATAACCAGATGACAGTATTCAGCGACCGGCCGGAGAAGGTGGCGCTGGGATTCAAGGAGCAGGGCGCGAAAAACCTGCACGTGGTCGATCTGGACGGCGCGAAAGACGCGGCGCTGGCAAATTTTGACACGATAGAGAAGCTGATTAAGACAACGGGATTATTTGTAGAAGTCGGCGGCGGCATCCGCAACGAGGCATCCATCGACAAATACCTGTCGCTCGGAGCCGGACGCGTGATTCTCGGCACGGTGGCGGTCACAAATTATCCATTTGTCGAAGAAATGGTCCGCAAATACGGCGATAAAATTGCAGTCGGTGTGGACGCGAAGGATGGTTTTGTGGCGACTCACGGGTGGCTTGAGACGAGCGAGGTAAGAGGCGTTGACTTCTGCCGCCGCCTGCGCGATACGGGAGTGAAAACGGTCATTTACACCGATATTTCCCGCGATGGAAAGATGCAGGGAACGAACCTGGAGCTTTATAAAGAATTATCGCAGATTGAAGGGCTGGATATCGTGGCGTCCGGTGGAATCAGCAGCCTCAAGGAGATTGAGATCTTGAAAAATGAGGTGTATGGTGCGATTTTAGGAAAAGCGCTGTATCTGGGTGCGATTGATTTAAAGGAAGCACTGAAATATTCCGTTTAGGAGAAGCGCCGTATAAAAAGCGGCAAAAAAATCATTCGAATCATTCGAAGCGTTCGAATGAATAATCAGAAAAAGAAATCAGGAGGGAACGGCATGATTTCAAAACGTATTATTCCATGTCTGGATGTAAAGAACGGGCGTGTCGTGAAAGGCGTCAACTTCGAGGGAATCCAGGATGTGGCGGATCCGGTCGAGATGGCAGAATTTTACAACCAGAGCGGCGCGGACGAGCTGGTATTTTATGATATTACGGCAAGTGTAGAAGGAAGAAAAATCTTTACCGACATCCTGACTGAGGCGGCAAAACGGGTTTTCATCCCGCTGACGGTCGGCGGCGGCATCAGCACGCTGGATGATTTCGACCGCGTTTTAAAATGCGGCGCGGACAAGGTCAGCGTCAACAGCGGCGCGATCAAAAATCCGGAGCTTATTACCGAGGCGGCACACCGCTACGGCGATCAGTGTGTGGTGCTTTCGATGGATGTTAAACGTGTTGGAGACGAATACCACGTATTTAAGCAGGGCGGGCGTGTCGATACAGGCATTGATGCGCTGGAATGGGCAGAATCCGGCGTCAGACGCGGCGCAGGCGAGCTGGTGGTCAACAGTATCGATACGGACGGTGTGAAGCAGGGATTTGATATTCCGATGCTTTTGGAGATCGCGAAGCGTGTCGATGTGCCGATTATTGCATCGGGAGGCGCGGGAAAGAAAGAAGACTTCTTAGACCTTTTCCAGTATCCGCAGATCGACGCGGGACTGGCGGCGAGTATTTTCCACCGGAAAGAAGTGAATATTAAGGAATTGAAACAGTATCTGGCGGAGAATGGGGTGGAGATGCGGTTGATCTAAATCGCATAGATGCCCTAAAAGTTAGAGGGCGGTGCTTTTTCGTGAGAGGGACGGAAAACAGGCATCCAGAAACTTCCGAAAAACGCTTTCGCTCTTGCGCCTACGCAGCGGTGCTAAGTTCGAAAAGACCTCACTACGCACCGGCGTATGCGATGTTTTCTACAGTTTTTGGATGCCTGTTCTCCTGTGGATCGCGAAGGAGAGCGTCGGCGCTGCGCTGATCGTACGAAAACATGAGCCAGCAGGCAATTTTTAATGGGATTTTGCGCGTGACTGTGAAGGTACTGAACAGTTACGATGTAATTAAAATTTTATGTGGTAAGGCAGGATAAAAATATGAGTGAGAATATCAACGAGATTGCAGGCGTAGAGCCGTCGTTTAAGATTGATGAGTTAAAGTTTAATGAGAAAGGTCTGATTCCGGCGATTGTGCAGGATCATTATAGCAAGAAGGTTCTGATGATGGCTTGGATGAATAGGGAGAGTCTGGAGATCAGCCTTCGGGAGAAGAAAACCTGTTTTTACAGCCGCAGCCGTCAGGAGCTCTGGAGAAAGGGTGAGACGAGCGGGAATGTGCAGCATATTTCCAGTATTTATGCGGACTGCGATAAGGACACCTTGATTGTCGAGGTGGTCAAGGAAGGTCCGGCGTGCCATACGGGCGCAGAGAGCTGCTTCTTTGAGCCGGTTTACCAGAACGAGGAGATCACGCCGTTTTCCTATGAGGGACTTTACGACCTCATTATGGGACGTAAGACGAATCCGAAGGAAGGAAGCTACACGACGTATCTGTTTGATAAAGGTCTGGACAAGATTCTGAAGAAAGTCGGCGAGGAGTGTACCGAGGTTATCATCGCGGCAGCGAAGAAAGACAAGGACGAAACGATCTACGAGCTGGCAGATCTGTGTTACCATGCCATGGTTCTGATGGCAGACGCGGGCATCAGTGTAGAGGATGTGACGAAAGAGCTGGCGAAGCGGCATGTGGTGGATCATAAGGTGAAGCAGGAGTATATGCGGTAGAAAGCTCTTTTAAGTTTTTGGAGAGTGACGAATATAGTAGAAGGTAAGAATGGGCTATTGCGGATGCAGGTGTTTGCAATAGCCTATTTTTATACGAAAATTATATATATTAAGTGTATGGAATGCCTGGAGAATCAGGTTAAAAATAGGAGTGCAGAAGGAAAAAATGAAATTTGTGAAACAGCAAATGACAACAGATGCTGTTTCGCAAAATATAAGAAAAATGATATGGTCCTTTTTAATGATATGTGCACTCAATTTTAAATTTACAATGTAAAAAACATAGTTTTTACGAGAATGGACGTAAATAAGAATCAAATTTTGAGCACATTGAGAATCAAATTAAGTTTAAGTCTTGACGAAGTGGATGGTAGATGCTATACTAGACGTGGATTTAAGGAGGGAGATTCTCAGATGGCACAGTCGGCTGAAAAAAATATAAAGGAAAGAAGTTCACTGTATCCCATGTTTTCTATTAAAGAAATAGTGGATTTCATTAATGAAATTGTAAAAATCGGTGGAAAGCGTGTATCTATCAATACTATTGCAAGTGTTCTTGGATTTAGCGTGAAGACAAATTCCTTTCGGGCAAAGATTAGTACTGCAAAGCAGTTTGGATTGATTCGAGGTTCAAATGGAGCGGTTGAACTGACAGAACTTGCCAAGCGGATTGTCTATCCGGTTAATGAATTAGATACCAGACGCGCTATCGTAGAAAGCTTTTTATCGGCTCCGCTATATCGTAAGATCGTGGAAAGATATGAAAACCAGGCCCTTCCTAGTCAAGATAAGCTTAGTAATATACTTCTTTTAGAATACAATCTAACGAAAAGCGCTAAGGATATTGCCGCTGCGAAATTCATTGAAAATGCAGAGCAGGTAGGAATACTGAAAAACGGCATTATTCTTTTGGAATCAGATGAGAATGATATTGACTCCTTTGAGGATGAAAGTTCTTCTAAAGATTCTAAAGAGGTTAGTGAAAATAGTACCGCTGAATCCAAAGAGGAAGTTCTGACGTCGATGGAGCCGTCGGCGTATTGTTTTACAATACCAACACTTTCTGGTTCTGTGGCAAAGGTTATCATTCCCCAGAATGTGACCGAAAAAGATTTAGATTTCATCACACTTTACATTGAAAACATGTTACCCACTTTTATTTCCAACTTAAAAGAAGAGTTGGAAAAATAAAAGCAGACCACCCATAGGTGTTCTGCCTCTTGAATCTGTGTTGCAGCACAAATTCTGCCGACGAGTATGCCGGGATACGTATTTACATTTTTAAATGTATCATACTTTGTCGGGGATTTCAAGAGGAACCTTCAAAAAAGGAGGTGACCGCCTTATGGATAAGGAATATGTCTTAGTATATACTCCATATATTACTCGTAAGGGCGTGCGCATCTGGGCTTCACAATATGGCCTCAAGGTGTTCTGCCTGCGAATCCCTCGCGAAAAGTATCGCGGCTAATTGATGATCAAGATTCTATTCCGGCATAGAATCTTGATTTTTTTTGTAATTGAGAGAGACGGATAGAGTAATTATGAAACATAAAATCAATAAAATAACGGAAAAATCACAAAAATGTTGATATAAAAATCAGAAATTTGTATATTATATAAAAAGGAGATACAAAACATGTTGGTGCAATTTAAAATGAAAAACGTTCTTTCCTTTAAAGAAGAAACGATTTTTGATATGACAGCAATCAGCGCTTATAAAGAGCACCGTCGAACCTGATTGATATAGATACCAAGGAAAAATTCCTGCGGGTAGCAGCTATTTATGGCGCCAATGCCAGCGGAAAGTCCAATTTCGTGTGGGCACTACAGCTTTTTCGGCGGATTGTTTCCCAATCTTTGAACAATGTTGATGACGGAGCTGAGTCCGTACTCAAAAAATGCAGTAAACCATTTTCTTTTGAAGAGAACAAAGGTAATTCAGAATTTGAGATTGTACAGATTCTGCGGGACGAGGAGTATCAGTATGGGTTTGAGTACAATTCTGAGAAGATCGTGATGGAATGGCTGTACAGAAAGAGTTTAAAGACAAACCGTAAAGTGACGATTTTTGAGAGGACGATGCAAAAAGTAAATTTAGGGGTGTACGTTAGAAAAAAATGTGAAGCTTATAAAGATCAAATTCCACCAGAGACATTATTGTTATCTTTCTTTAATAAACTCAAGTTAAAAACAGATATTTTTAAAACGGTTTATTCAGGAATTACAGATGTACTGGTTTTTATGTCGGATGACTATGAAGATACAAGGTTTTTAGATGCTCTTTTACCTAAGGTAATTGATGGAAAAAAGGAAAAGTTATTAGAGTTTCTTACCGCAATAGATATTGGAATAAAGGATATTACTTATAAAGAAAAAGAAACGCTGTTTTTTACATTTCATAAAGGGGCGGATGGGGAATTATATCCTTTGAATTTATACGATGAGTCAGAAGGTACAATCAAGAGTATCATGCTTTTTATCCATGCACATATGGCAATTATCAATGATTATGTACTGGTGATGGATGAGCTAAATGTAAAATTACATCCATTGTTGTTAAAATTTTTTATTGATTTATTTTATGATAACAATTCAATGGCTCAGCTGATTTATACTACACATGATACGACATTAATGGATAAAAAATTATTCCGAAGGGACCAGATTTGGTTTGTACAGAAAGACGAGCTGGGACATTCGGAATTATGTGCGCTTTCGGACTTTAAGGTGCGTTCCGATGCATCATTTGAAAAGGATTATCTGGCGGGGGTATATGGAGGAATTCCATTTCTTAAGGAGTTTTCCTTGAAAGAAGGTGAGTAAGAAGAGTATGTGTCAGCTGTGTAATGGCAACCGCATGGTTTTATAAGGCAGAATTAGTGCGGTATTATGGCAATTTTCTTGTGTTTTCTGTATGGAAATGTTACAATTAAATTGGAGAGCATTTCATTTTACAGTTACAAGGGGGAGTTATTATGAAACGTTTTAAAAAGTTTGGAACCGCGCTTTTATCCTGTATGATGCTGACGGCATCTTTCACAACAGTCTCAAATATGACGATGATTACAGCTGAGGCGCATCAGGGACGAACCGATGCACAAGGCGGTCATCATGACTACAAGAATAAGAGCGGTCTGGGAAGTTATCATTATCATTGTGGCGGCCATGAGGCACATCTTCATCCAAATGGAGTCTGCCCGTATAAGAATGGGGCTGTTTCGAATGGAAATACGTCCGGTCAGACGCAGACTCAGACACAGGCACAGTCCGCAGGTAATCAGAATCAGGTAGCGGAACAGATGAACATGTATCAGCCGGTGTTTGATGCAAATTATTATTATATGAATAATCCAGATTTGCAGTCGGTCGTTGGCTTAGATTCGCAAAAGTTATTTGAGCATTTTTATACGTGCGGTATGGCAGAAGGACGCAGGGCATCGGAGAATTTCGATGTCAGTGTATATAAGGCAAATAACCCGGATTTGGCGGCAGTGTTTGGAGACGATTTGAAGGCTTACTATACACATTATGTGCAGAGTGGGCAGTTGGAGAACCGGGTTTGCAAATAAAAATAGGTGATGGAAGAGAAAAGCCATGCGGTTATGTAATAAAGCCGCATGGCTTTCTATTTTCGCTTTTCTAAAACCAACTTCCGCATCCTTTGTTTCATGGAAGACCAAAACGGGGGCGGGAAAACTGTCCTGTTCTAGAGTTTAGAGAAAGCTGAAAGCATATCTATAAAAGTTAAATGTCCATGTTTCTCTTCACCGTGATACTTTCCGGTATGAAAAACATTTAAAGCATATATGGTTAAACCTATTTTTTTCATGGCATTGGCCTCCGAGGTAATATTTATAAATCTGTAATTTGTAAATGCTAACAAGCCAATTATAGAACTTATGTTCTGCAATGTCAACTGAGTTCGCTATCAGTCCGATATGTATTTCTAAGTAAATGTAGAATTTTGCCTTTGTACCCTTTATTTTAAATCAACTCCCGCAAGAAAAAAGCAATCTGCGATCCTCGATTTACCATATACTCCAGCACCGTCTGAGTCTTCAAAGCCAGTTCCACATCGTTCCTGAAATCCATGCGATGACGTGATACAAAAAGACCGACGTACTCTTCCATATAATACAAGGTTTGCTGATAAAGCGGTAACCGGCAGTCAGGATCACGCGTGACCAGTTTATACATCCAGTCGATTCCGTTTTCAATGTAAGGTTCCCGCCCAACGGTATAGAGCAGCCGGGAAATCGCATAGAACAGGGATTTGAGACTTCCTGATTTGTCGATAAAATCGTCAAAGAAAGCCGCTTTTCCTTCTGGAAGGAAGGCGCATCGGTGAACGCCGGATCTCCAGGGAGAATTGCCAAATAAATAGCTGATAATCACTTTGTCCAGTCCATACGGATGGCGGTCATCAAAAGAAACCTGTGGTTTGCTGCTTAATGCAAGAAGGTAAGGTTTCAGTAATTCCCATATATTCCAGAAAGCATCCGTTTTTCCACAGATATCTTGAATTCGAATAAGTTCGGTAATCAGATATTTTGAGTTATCATTCCGAATCAAATCTGCAGATTTGAAAAATGCATCGATCAGACCTGCCTGTTCTGCCTGCTCACAATGGAGCAGAACATCTGCCAGCCAGGAAACATAGTTTAATGTATATCCAGAAAGTTCCCTGCGTTCGGTGCGCAAATCCCTGTTATTTGTAAAAACAAGTTCCATGACAAGATCTTTCGTTGCATCCGCGAATTTAAATGCCTCTGCTGCTTGGGGAGAGATCAAGGAAAGAAGCGTGAAAATTGTTATATTCTGGAGCTTGGAAAAATCAAAGTCGGTTATATCAACTGAGTCTTTCGCAAGCGCACGGGCAATCACATCCTCATTCCGCTTGAAAAAGTCATCGCTGGAAAATGACTCATTTTTCAAAAGCGCGTCTTCATAAGAATCGGCGAGGAGTGAAAACAGATACAGGAAATGCCATGCAGCATTCTGGCTGTGCACCCAGATGGTTGACGCGATTCCGTTCACGATACGGCTGTTATAACTCCAGTCATTCAGTGCCAATTTAAGAAGCAGGCACAGAGGATTTTCGTCATTTATGGCTTTTATATTATCTTCATTGCTTAAAAGAACCAGTCCAACGGCAATCGCATCGATTCCATTTCCAGCCTGAACGATTTCAAAGTGAGAAGCGTGTGCAAATAAATCAGCAATAGAGAAAATGATACATTCGCATAATGTCCGATCTTCATGTGACAATGTTTCCTTAAAATCCCGAAGTAAAACAGCACTGGTGTAAGATGCGATCGCGGTAAAGCGGTCCACGATCACAGATATATCGTCGGAAGAGAGTTCCTCATTGCGAACTTCAGGGTCCATATATGCCCAGATTTCGTTCAGCTCTGAGCAAATGGTGCGGACATTCTCATACTTTTTATATTCCCGGAATTTAACATCATGGTGGAATTTATAATCGCTCCATAACTGTAAATCCATATATTTCAGATGAGGTTCATAGGCGGCGGCGCTCTTCTGGCTTAATGCTTTCATGTCTTCTGTAAAATCAGGGAGAACCGTACAGAGTGTCTGCCCGTGCTCATTTTCCCGAACATCAACAATTTCCTGATAATGTCGTAAATCCATCCGGTAATAGGCAAATTTGTCATTGGATGACCAGGTATCGATATCGGCAGTCGCTCGGTCAATCGCTTGATAAAGTGTTTGTTTTCGGAAATTGAAGGCTTCTGTTGAAAGACCGCTGGAATTTGTTTGATACGATAAAATAACTTCTTCCAGACGTTTTTTCCTGAAAGGAAGCCGGTTACTTTCTAGCCGTTCTTTTTCAAGAAGATCTTTTCCGGTCAACAAAAAGGAAGCTGAGGATTCGGCGGTAAAGCGGTATGAATCCAGATGAAACAGTTCTTTTGTACGCAGAAGCTCACAGGCAATCTCAAATAATTTATCTGGATAAGCTTCTGCGGCGCTGACGATCACGGAAGTTAACATAACATTGCGGGACTTCTGCAGGATATAGCGGCAATAATTAACAACAATAAGAGTTTCTGAATGCTCGATAACCATAAGAAGCCATTTTTCAAACCCCATCAAGAGACTAATCAGAAGATTTGGACCAACCGAAGTTCCGCGGTACATCTTCCAGAGTCGGTCAGATGCAATTTGTTCTACAGGTATATTGTTTACATAAATAGTAATGTTTGTACATTCCCCATAATCCTCATTTAAAGATGAATGTGCGTAGGAATTACCAGCTTGATTGCAAAAATCAATTAACCAATCAGTTACAAGATTTTGTTCGGCTTGCAGCAATGGGATAATTGGTGTTGCATAAGCGCTTGCGGTTTGATACCAAAAGTCCAGATGAGGATTTAAACCGAAATCTTCTTCAACATCAGGATGGGCGTAATGGGTACGAAGAGTCATATTGGAGTGAACCCACAATTTTGCCATCAGATGAAGCGCGATTTCAGGCATTGCAGCTGGAACCATTCCATAATGATAAATATCCGATACAGCACATTTTGCCAGGTCCGTATACATACGGGGAAGAGGAGGATGATTTTCATCGCCTGTTTTTTCATCTATTACCATTTGAAAAAGAGATTTTAAGGGTTCCTGAATCATCCATGCGGAATTTACCAATACATCCTGCAGCTTTTCTACCTGCCCTTTTTCAAAGGTATAACGCAGATCCTTGTCGTTGGCTATTTTTTGAAACAAAAATACCCCGATTTCTCCGGCCATGCGGGTGTTTTCTGATTTGGCATGAGCGAGGTGTTTGGTCCAGGAATCCAGTACCTCGATGATGATAGAGATCAGGCTTTCATCCCAAAGAATAGTCTCTTTTTGCTCCAGCAAAAATGCAAACAAAGCTTGCCAGGCATAGCCGGATGGCTTGGAAAGGCGAAACGGAATCAGATTTCCAGTACTCCAGTATTGCTCCCAGTTCTCTGCGGCGCGGCAGCAGGTGTTGATTAAAATTACAAGTTTTCGTAACAGCTCATAGTTGTTTGCAGCCATCTTTTGTGTCAGCTTTTGATAAACTACTTTTAAAGATTCCGTGCTGATAACCGTTAAGAGAATCTCATCTTTCCATATCCGCTCTATCTGTTCGCAGTCGAGAAGGTGGAAAATAAGCTCCTGATGCGTTGGAACAGCGGCAAAATCAGCCAGCCATCCGCGAAATAGCTTTCGGATGCGGAGAGAAGGGTGGAAATCGGCAAAAAACTGCTTATTCAGGGTACCATGCCGGTAGCGTTCAGTAAAAATATGACCGACAACCAACTCTTCAAATACATCATGGCTGTGCAAATATCTTCTGGCATCGTCGCTTTGGAACAGCACGCCGCTTTTTTCCAGTTCAGAAAGTGCCTCGGAATCATCCTCTGCGAGAATCTCATGATAATAAATCTCATTTCGAAGCATTTTCGTGGTCAAAGAAATAAGGGCCGTTTCCCTTCTGGTTGGCAGATTGTCCTTCCGCTTCCGGCTGTTACGGATGATATCATTCCAGATTTTTTCCTCAAATGCCTCACGGTTCAAAGAACGCATCGATTCATCCTCGAGGTTTTCCAGAGCCAGATATAAGCCCAGATAGAAAGGCGCACAGAGCAGATCCAGCAGCCGCTTATCCTGTGGCAGCTGAAAACCATAGGTATGGGATAGAGTGGACAGCTTATCTAGGTTAATTGGTTCGACCTGGTAGGTCTGAACCTTGCTGCCGTGTAATAGAGAGTTTTGAAAAGAATCCCGGTACGCGGTTCGGAGTGTCAAAATGATTTTCCATCCAGCGGCTATAAAGCGGTTCAGGATACCCTCAAACGTTTCCTGATATTCACAAATAAAAAACTTTTCGGCTGCATCGATATAGAGCACACGTGTGACAGCCATTTTGTATACATCGATCACTTCATCCAAATTTAATTCGCCATAACGCGTCAAAAAATTTAGTATATCATTCACATCCAGATCGGTGCTTTTAAAGGCAAGGAACGCGCAGTCACCTGTAAGTTCATTTGTAAGCTGTTTTACCAGAGCCGATTTTCCGGAACCGGCAGCTCCGTCAATGAGCAAAATGACCGCATCAGAATTTAGAAACGAGTTAAGGTCTAGTTGGATATGTTCCAGAGTAATATCGTTTTCTCTATATCTTACGCTGGTGTGAATGTGATCAAATATCTCTCTTTTATGTTTTACAAGATTTTCACAGCAGGTCTGTACGGCAGAGTCCACCTGAAAAAACACATTGCGGCAAATGGTAAGCTGCTTATCCTGCATCAACTGCGCTTCCAGATTGCTGGGACCCCGCCAGATAAGTTCAATGCCAAGCTCTTCAGCGGCTGCTTCCACCTTTTTCTGATAGGAGGGCCTGATATCGTCCTTTTTAGAACTGGGGGAAAATTCACGGCTGATATAGAAATAGAGTGTTGTAATACCCGGATATCTCTGTGCAGCTCCCTTGACAGCACCGATTAGTTCCTGTTCTTTGGAAGACATGGTAACACTGTCTGCATAGTATTTCGACTGGAAACCAATATAGCGATCGCCCACATGAATGGGATTTGTCTCAATATGGGGCTGGTTGAAGTAGCGGAAAATACCGTAGGGCTGCTGGAACTCATGGCAGAAGAGGTAGTATGTGAGGGATTCAAAGGCGTGTTGGGGATTGGTGGAGTATTTGTAGTTAAATGCGGTCCAGTTGACGGATGTTTGTGGGATCATGGGTGAGAGCCTCCTTTGGGTGGTGTGATAAGGGTATTGTAGCATAGGGGAGAGGGAAAGGGAAATGGGAAAAGCGGAGATTTGATGGAGTTATTGAAGGAATCAATGATTATGTGGATTTTCAAACAAGTAATATTGCGGATGTAGAAAAAGAATTTCATTGTGCAGTTGACGATTACCTTATATTTTGCAGTGAAGTTGGAAAGGAACCGGAAAGGGAATATAAAGGCATTTTTAATGTCAGGATTAAGCCAGAATTACATAAAAAACTGGCTTTTAAAGCGTTAGAAGATGGCGATTCTTTAAATAAAGCGGTAGAAAAAGCAATTGCTGTTTATTTATCGTATGGCAGAGCAAATGATATAAATAAAGATATAAAAAGAAGTTTATGTGTTGAAAAGGAGTATTGTAATGGCGGCTAATAAGAAAAATAATATTAATGTTGATAGACCAATAATTCAATCAAGTGGATACAATGGAAGTGAGCCTGTACGTATTTGTCCGAATTGTAATAAGCCAAAACCAATCAGCGAATTTGGTTTCCGTAAAATGGGAAATGGTCAAATTAGAAACCAGTCCTGGTGCAAAGACTGTAGATAAAGCGGGGTGAAAACTCCGCTTTTATCTTAAATTTAAGAATTTCCTAAACATTCCTTCCCACAAACTTCTATTGAATCCCCCCACAAACCGTAGTATAATAAACTAGACTTCGCATAGGCACAAATCCTCTAAAATCAGGGCGTGCCGGATGCGGACGCATGAAAGCGCGTTAAGAGGCGCAGAATAAGAATCAAAAGCACATGGAGTAAGCTGCCTGTGATCAATGTCATGGTCAGATGAAAGATGGAACATAGGATGGATCGAGATCGAATCCGGGCAGCCAGAAGGCGGCTCCGGGATGGCGAAGCATACCCATTGTGCACCTGAAAGCAGAGAAAATGCAAAGGAGAGTGCGATATGTGGTATGTGATCCAGACACAGACAGGCAGGGAACAGGAGCTGACAGAATGCATCGAACGCGTTTTGAAAGGAAATGGGTACCGCGCCTGTTTTGTGATTGAGCAGGAATGCGTCTGGCGCAATGCCGGGGAACTTTTGGAACACCAGAAACCGCTCTTTCCATCCTATGTTATCGCGGACACCGACACGCCGGAGGAATTCTTTCTGGCGTTAAAGCGGGTCCCGAAGCTTTCCAAACTCCTGCGGACGGACTGTGAATTCTGGGCGATCCGGGAGGAAGAGAAGAAACTGCTCTGCCAGATGATGGAGTTGGATGAATGTCTTGTCCGCCGCTCCTTTGTTACCCTTGACGAAGACGGCAACATCCTAACCGCCCAGGGACCATTATCCTTCTTCCTGGACAAGATTGTACGCAAGCGCATCCGTAAGCGGATCGTGACGGTGGAGGTTGAGCTTCTGGGAGAAAAGCGCAGGATAGAACTGGGAATCTGTCTGCCGGAAGATAAGTAAGATAAAGAGAAGGGACAGACTGTAAAAATAGAACCCTAAATTATAAAATTAAATAAAAAGGAAGGAACCAAAACACAAAAGCATGAATCAATTTGAGCAATACAAGCGCCTGATCAAGCTGGGATTTGCCCTGATATTGGTTGCGCTTCTGACAGGACTCTATGGCGTCATCTGGATCAATTGGTACAACAAGATTATCTGGGCGCCGTTCTTCCGCAGGGGTAACTGGATGATGATATTCATCTATGGACTCCTGCTTATTTTCTTTATGCAGCTGTACGGCGGATTTAAGATAGCGCTCCTGAAACGGGGCAATCTGATCTACTCGCAGATACTGGCGGTGGTAGTCACCAATATCATTACGTATTTCCAGATCAGCGTGCAGGATAAGAAATTCACGGCACCGGCGCCACTGGTGGTCAATCTGATAGGGGCGGTTGTCATCATCCTCGCGTGGACGATGACATTTCTCTGGCTGTACCGGGGCATGTTCCCGCCGAGAGAGCTGCTGCTGATCTCCGGCGATCACTCAGATTATCATTTGATTGAAAAAATGAATGCGCGGGAAGATAAATACATAATCAGCCAGATTGTCAGCTACCACGAAGAACCGGAACGCATCAAAGCGGAGATCGCCAAATACGACAGTGTGATTGTCGGAGATATACCGGCGCATGAGCGAAACTATATCATCAAATATTGTTTCGGCCAGAATATCCGGACATACAGCGTCCCGAAAATATCGGATATTTTACTTCGCAGTTCGGTGGAACTAAATCTGTTTGATTCGCCGCTGCTTTTATCGCGGAATAATCAGGGACTGCAGATTGAGCAGGAAATTATGAAACGGATCATCGACATCGTCGGATCACTCATCGGAATCGTTATCACGATTCCGATTTTTTTGATTGTAGGAATCTGTATTAAGATGACCGACGGCGGTCCGGTGATTTACCAGCAGACGCGCCTTACAAAAAACGGAAAGAAATTCCAGATATATAAATTTCGTACCATGGTGCAGAACGCGGAAGCAGATGGAAAGGCACGGCTGGCAAGCGAGGACGATCCGAGAATCCTGCCGATTGGCCGCCTCCTTCGTGCAACCCGCCTGGACGAGCTGCCGCAGATTTACAATATTCTGAAAGGCGATATGTCCATCGTGGGTCCGCGTCCGGAGCGCCCGGAGCTGGCGGCAGAGCTGGAAAAAGAGATTCCAGAATTTTCCTTCCGCCTGCAGGTCAAAGCCGGACTGACCGGTTATGCCCAGGTATATGGAAAATACAACACAACCCCTTATGACAAGCTGAAGCTGGATTTGACGTACATACGGAACTATTCCGTCCTGGAAGATCTGAAGCTGATTATCATGACGCCGAAGATCATGCTGATGAAAGAGAGTACGGAAGGGGTAAAAGAAGAACAGGAGCCGACAAACGGAAAATAAAACATGGAAAAACAAGCAGATATACGCATTTTGATTGCCTGTCATAAGCCAACATATGTGCCGAAAAATCCCCTTTTTTATCCGATGCAGGTGGGAACGGCTCTGACAGACCGGCGGCTGGAAGGAATGACATACCATGACAATGAGGGCGATAATATATCCGAAAAAAATCCAGATTATTGCGAACTGACAGCCCAGTACTGGGCGTGGAAACATTTGGATTGCGATTATTACGGATTTTTCCATTATCGCCGTTATCTGACCTTTCGCAACCTAAGCCCGGTGACTGCGAAAGGGAAAATAATAGGAAAACGTCATATCCCATATATAGAATTAGATTCCGTATGGGAAGATCTGACGCCATATTGGATCGAGGAAGACTGGATGTGCCGCCAGATCGAACAATACGATCTTCTGACCGTGTATCGCGAACGAATCAATACAACGGTTTACCGGCAATACTGTCAGTATCATGATGGAAACAATCTGGATCAGATGCTGGCACTTTTAAAACGGATTTATCCGGAATATGCAGATGCGGCGGACGCATATATGCATTCCAAAGAAATCTATTATATGAATATGTATATCATGAAAAAAGAGCTGTTCCAGAAATACATGGAATGGCTTTTTACGCTTTTAAGCGCCTTTGAAGCAGAGAGAAAAGAAGCAGACAGGCAGAAACAGGAGCCGAGACTGATTGGGTATCTGGCGGAGCGCCTGTTCGGCATCTTTTACTTATATCAGAGAAACAGGGGGGCGAAGTGTGCGGAACTTCCCTATCTGAAATTCTATCATACCGAACCGGGAAAGGAGGAAAGCACATCCAATATACGGGAATTCAGGCTAAAACCGACAAAAATCAAAATTAAAATAGACATGCGCAGATTAAACCGTTTGTTTCCGGCAGGAAGCCTGAGACGGGTTCTGTTGCGCGGGCTTTTTTTGAGATAAAAGCGAGAAGAGAGAAAGGAAAAACATATGAATTTGTTCTTAAGGCGATTGGGCGGATTTTATAAATACCGCTTTCTGATGCAGCAGCTTGTCACAAAAGACATTAAGCTGAAATACCGCAGAAGTTTTCTTGGATACCTTTGGAGTATTTTGAATCCGCTGATGGTTATGGTTATCATGGTAATCGTATTTTCCAATATGTTCCGGTCGGATATTACCAATTTCCCGGTATACCTGATTATCGGACAGACCCTTTATAACTTTATGAGTGAATCAACCACACAGGCGATTTTTTCCATCATTGGAAATGCGTCCCTGCTTAAAAAGACGTATGTACCGAAATATGTATTTACCGTCTCCAAAATCACAAGTTCCTTTGTAAATATGATATTTGCTCTGGGGGCACTTATTATCGTATTTATCGTGTGCCGGGTAGTCCCGAATGTATTCTTCCTGTTCATTCCGGTGATTCTTTTGCAGGAATATCTATTCTGCCTGGGACTGGGAATGCTGTTAGCACAGGGATGTGTATTCTTCCGTGATATCCAGCATATTTACAATGCAGTACTGACCGCATGGATGTACCTGACTCCATTATTTTATCCGATCACCCTGCTTCCGGAGGCACTGCGGAAACTGGTTATGACCCTGAATCCGATGTACTTCTATATCACGCAGTTCAGACAGATCGTTCTGGAATGCCGGATGCCAGATCCGTATCTGATCATCGCCGGATTCGTGGCAGCAGGTATCGCACTTCTGGTCGGAGTGGGCGCGTTCTTAAAGACGCAGGATAAATTTATCTTATATATCTAGGAGGCAGAAATGGCATCGGACAAAGATACAATCATAAAAGTAACCAATGCGGCGGTCCGTTTCAATATGGCTTCCGAGCGCATCGATAACTTAAAAGAATATTTTGTAAAACTGATCAAACGGGAGCTCATGTTTCAGGAATTCATGGCTCTGAAAGATATCAATTTTGAAGTAAAACGCGGGGAAGCGTGGGGCCTCATCGGAACCAATGGTTCCGGAAAATCAACCCTGTTAAAACTGATCTGCGGCATCCTGAAGCCGTACCGGGGTACGGTAGAGGTAAAGGGAAGTATCGCACCCTTGATCGAGCTGGGCGCCGGATTCGACGGCGAACTGACGGCGACGGAAAACATCTATCTGAATGGCGCCGTTCTCGGTTACAGCAAAGAATTCATGGATGCACACTACGATGAGATCGTCGAATTTGCAGAACTCAAAGACTTCATGAATATGCCGATCAAGAACTACTCCTCCGGTATGGCAGCCCGCCTGGGATTTGCTATCGCCACGATCGTGCAGCCGGAGATCCTGATCGTCGATGAGGTGCTGGCCGTCGGAGATGCGGCATTCCAGGAAAAATGCCAGGAGCGCATGCATCATATGCTGGAAAATGGAACGACACTTCTCTTTGTCTCCCATACGATGGCAACCGTGCGTCAGCTCTGCGACCATGCAATCTGGCTGAACAAGGGAAATGTGGTTATGCAGGGCGAGGCAGAGAGCGTCTGCGATGCTTATATGGAAAGCCTGAATCTGCCGGAAAACGCATAAAAATCCCGCAAAATGCTGTAGATGAAAGGAATGTAATATACATGGAAAAACAAGCAGGACAGAACCCGGATATCCGGATCTACGTGGTCTGCCACAAACCGGCCTATGTGCCGGAAAACCCATATTTATACCCGATTCAGGTAGGAACGGCACTCTCCGGAAAAAAACTTCCGGGGATGCTGCATGACGATGAGGGAGACAATATTTCCGAACGGAATAAGACATACTGTGAGCTGACGGCACAGTATTGGGCATGGAAAAACGAAGAGGCGGATTACTATGGATTTTTCCATTACCGCCGCTATCTGGCATTTGATCCGTCTCTGAACAAAGACGATGGATGGGGGAATATTGCCTATGACCGCATCTCAGAAGAAGCGATCGAGGAAATGAAACTTCAGCCGGAGATTATGCGCGATCTGATCACAAAATATGACGTGATCAGCGTCCGCGGACGCCGGTATCCGCGCATTAAGACAGAAGGAAAAACGATGGATGTGTACCATGAATATGGCATGGTTCCTTTCCAGCACCGGAAAGATCTGGATATTACCCTGCAGATTTTGAAAGAAAAATATCCGGCGTTTGCACAGACAGCAGATTCGTATATGCAGTCCGAAACCGCCCATGAGTGCAATATGTTCATTATGAAAAAAGAGATCTATAAAAATTACTGTGCATGGCTCTTTGATATCCTTTTTGAGGCAGAAAAGCGGATCGACAGTACCTGGTACAGTGTGGAAGAATACCGGGTGATGGGATATCTGGCAGAACGCCTTTGCGGCATCTACTATGAATGGCTGAAAACACAGCCGGGAATCCGGTCAGGAGAATTGCCGAAAACCCTGTTTAAAGAGACAGCGCCGAAAGCGGTTCTGGAGCCGGTTTATCCAGCAGGCGTGCCGATCGTATTGTCTGCCAACGATAAATTTTCACCGTATCTTGACATCATGATCCGCTCGGTGATCGCGAATGCCTCACCGGAGAGAGAGTATGACATCATTATTCTGTACAACGACATTTCTGAGAAAAATCAGCATCTGATTTCCATGGCAGCCAGGGACAAACAGAATATATCGATCCGTTTCATCCGGGTATGTGAATACTTCGATGCGGGCAAATTATTTGTCGATCAGCACTTGTCCGTAGAGACATATTACCGCCTGATTATTCCGGAGATTATGCCAAATTACCATAAGATCCTCTATCTGGACTGTGACATGGTGGCCGATCATGATGTGGCAGAATTGTATGATTTTGACTTGAAGGGAGCCGTGATTGGAGCGGCTAAAGATATCGATGTGGCAGGACAGCTGAATCTGAATCAGAACAACTGGCAGACCTATGCAACCGAGACATTGGGACTGGACAGTCCGTATGACTATTTCCAGGCAGGTGTCCTGATTCTTGATCTGGACGGACTCCGCAGGACGATGAGTTCAGAAGATATGATTCAGATGGCACTGACCCATTCCTATCGCTGTCACGATCAGGATATCCTGAACATCGTGTGCAAAAACAAAGTAACTTACCTGCCACAGCAGTGGAACACGCTGATGGACTGGCAGGAGATTGGACGCAGCCGTATGGATATTCTCAAGATGGCGCCGAGACAGCTCTATGAAGCATACACACAGGCGAGAAAACGCCCGTATCTGATCCATTTCGCTGGATACCAGAAACCTTGGGATGTGGTGGACTGTGATTTTGCGGAATATTTCTGGGAGTATGCGAAGCTGTCGCCGTATTATCCGATGATCCTGAGAAAAACGAAACGATGCCTGATGGATGAGAGAGAAGCGGAACTGTCAAGAATCGCAAGGATGGAGCAGAACGCGGGCATCCGGAAGATTGCCAATAAGGTGCTGCCGATTGGGAGTCGGAGGAGAGAGTGGGTTAAATCAATTTATAGAAAAACAAAGTAAGTTTCTAATAGTTGATTTCGCAAATGAGAAATAGCAGTAAGATTTTGTTATAAAAAGAGATGTTGGTTTCGGTAAAATGTTTCGGATGGAGCTATAGCAATAATAATGCCTAAGTCCTGTTTTAAATATTTTATAAAATGTATTTGTTGTGTGTGTTTAACAATGGTGGAGAAGGAATGAATATACGCTAAAAAGAAATGAATAAAAATTTATAGTTGAGCATGGAGAGATGATATGGTAAAAGTGTCAATTGTTGTTCCAATCTATAATACGGAAAATTATGTAGAGAGATGTTTGGATTCTTTGCTAAAACAAACACTTACAGATATAGAAATTATTTGTGTTAATGATGCATCTACAGATGCGTCATTAACAGTAGTAGAAAAAAAGGCGAATAATGATCGAAGAATTAAAATCATTAATCATAAACACAATTTTGGAACAGGGCAAGCTAGGAAACATGGCGTAGAGGTTGCAAATGGAGAATATATATTGTTTGTCGATAGTGATGATAGTTTAAAATCGAATGCATGTGAAGAATTATATAAAAAGATAAAAAAAGAAAAAGTGGATATTCTCCATTTTGGTACAAATATTATTCCGTCAAGAAACACATCAAAAACAATGGTTAATTGGGTTGAAAATTTCCTAACCCCATATCCTCATAATATATGTGGAAAAGATATATTGGAAAAGTGTTATGTTGAGGGAAAATTTGATTTTAATATAACAGATAAAATGTGGGATGCGGCTTTGTGTAAAAAGTCATTTTCTCAGCTAAGTGATCAAAAAATGATTGCAGCGGAGGACCAATATGCTTTTTTCATCATGGCATTTTATGCAAATTCCTATTTAGGGATACAAGAGGAGAAATATTATAATTATAATTTGGGAATTGGAATAACAGGTGGAGATATATTAGATTTGAAGCGGTTTGAAAATCGTTGTACAGGTGCGATAGTGGTACAGGAGGTTCAAGCCTTTTTAAAAAGAGAAAAGAAGATGGAAGAATACCAAACAATATTTCAAAGTTTTTCAAATAAAATATTGTGGGACTGCGTAGATTGTTGGATTAATAAATTAAAATCAGATGATTCGAGTGAAGGCTATAGAATTCTTTTAAAATACTGGGAGCCAAGTAAGATTGTATCTGCTATAGCTAGAACTAACTTTGAAAATGATGATTTTATACGAGAAAAGGCGGGAGTGTTTGGAGAGGAAAAAAAAGATACAGTAGGATTTTATTGCAGAGGAGTTGATTCGAAAATCAAACGAAAGATGGTCGAGAATCAAAAGAAATTTTTAGAAAAGAATGGTAACAAAGTCGTTTTATTAACTGATGAAAATTCATTATATAATGTTGAATCATTTATTTTAATTCCAGATGCGAGATTGGCTAATTGGGATAAATATGAGAGCAGAGCAGAAGAGATTAAGAAAATAATTCAAATGTATAATATTAAAATATGCTTGAATATGTCATCGGATATACATAATACGTGGTTAGATAAACTCTTGTTAAAATCATATGGTGTTATTTTGATGGAAATGAATATAAAGGATAATTTGTTGTTTGCTATAAAATTATTCTTTTTAAAATGTTGTGAAAAATTGGAAAAAGTTGTAGTGGGGGAAAAATAGGGTGAATGTGATGGAAGAACTGGTCAGTGTAATTATTCCTGTATATAAAGTGGAAAAATATCTGGAAAGATGTGTTGAATCTGTACAAAAACAAACGTTTCAAAATTTGGAGATCATATTGGTAGATGATGGTTCGCCAGATTTATGTGGAGCTATGTGCGATGAGATGGCTAAAACAGATCCTAGAATAAAGGTGATACATAAAAATAACGGAGGATTATCAGATGCAAGGAATGTAGGAATCGAAATGGCATCTGGTAATTATATTGTATTTGTTGATAGTGATGATTGGTTGGACTTAGATATGATAGCTCTATTATATCGAGTGTTAAAAAAATATAATGCAGATATTGCAGAGTGTAGTTATAGGAATATTTGCACTGACAGAATTGAAGAAGAAACAAATTGTTCGGCGAAAGTGGTAGAGGGAGATAGAATTCTAGCGTTGGAGGCGATGCTTGATTGGAGATGGTTTAAGCCTGTAGCGTGGAATAAATTATATAAAAGAGACGTTTTGGGAGATATACGTTATCCAAAGGGAAAATTACATGAGGACGAATATACAACATATAAATATTTTTATAATGCAAATAAGTTGGTTTATGTAGATGTTTCTAAATATAATTATGATAGAAGACGAGAAGATAGTATTACAGGAAAAAAATTTAGAGAAGATAATTTAGATGCATGTTGGGCTTTTAGAGAACGGATGGAATTTTTTTATAAGAACAACTTGGCTGAATTGTATTTGAAGATGAACAATATATATTGTTGGTATGTATTGGAAAGTTTACATAAATGTTATTTAAATAATATTTCGGGAGAAAAATTAAAACTCCTTTTAAAACAGGTAAAAAAAGATGTTGTCTTTTTGAGTGATAAAGAAGTAAATGAAGAGTATTTAAATGCTTTTAAATTAATAAGTGAAAAAGGGTTGAAAAAGTATGAAAAAACATATAGAAAACAAAATGAAAAAGGTTAGTATAGTGGTACCCATTTATAATAGCGAAAAATATTTGGGATATTGTATAAATTCAATATTGAGTCAAACATATACGAATATTGAGGTGATATTAGTAAATGATGGTTCAAAAGATGACTCTATAAATATTTGCAATAATTATGCAGAGATAGATCCAAGAGTAAAAGTAATAGATATTCAAAATTCTGGAGTGAGTCATGCAAGAAACATTGGAATTGAAAATGCAACGGGATATTATTTGCAGTTTGTTGATTCAGATGATGTTATAGCGAATAATATGGTGGAGAAATTGGTTCGCGCAATGGAAGTCTATCAAATGGATGTTGTTTTTTGCGGAGCAAAGATAATTACATTAAAAAATAATATGCCACAAGATATAAAAATATGTAGTTCTGAGGGGATGGGAAAACAATGTGTTTTGAGCAGAAAGATATTTTTTGAAAATATAGCCTATCTTTTATGGAAAACAGCTATGTTGGAAGGTCCGTGGAATAAATTATATAAAAGAGAAATTATAGTAAATAAAGGAATAAAATTTCCAGAAGAAATAACATTAGGAGAAGATTTCCTATTTAATATGAATTATTATGAAAATATTAATGGGGCAGTGTTCCTTGAAGAAAAATTATATTATTATATTCAAGCGAATTCTTGTGCTTTAACGAAGATAAAACGGTTAGATATATTTGAAAATCAAATAATGCTAATAGAGGAATTTGAAAAGCTTTTAAAACGTAATATAGCATTATCGGACAATGAAAAAATTCATATTTCTGAATACACAATTGCAAAAGTGATACAATGCTTAAAAGCTTTTACAAGTAATAATAACCTTACAAAAGACGAAATTAAAAATTTTATATCCATTATTGTAAATAATGAAAAAGTGAGGACGTCATTTCAATATGCAAAATATATCGAACCAGAGTACGAGTGGTTACGGGAGAGTTATAAGTTTTGCGATGTGAATTTGATTTATGAAAAAATATTTTCTGAGTTTGATGGATGCTTGAATGATATTGACAAGGAACAAGTGAAAAATCCGGGGATAATTAACAGAACTTTGATTTTTGTACTAGATGAAATGATGAAAATTTATTCGACAAGAAAATTAGAAATGGTGAGAAATAGTTTGGTGGATTTTGGGATAAAGGCAACAGTTAATAAAAGTATAAAATATCATAATAAAAGGAATCAAGGATGAATAAAAAAGTAGAAAAATTAATTATAGGCACAAAAAATCAGTTATCAGTGGAGAGGGGGAGAGTGAACGTTTATGAAGGATAGCAGAAACATTTCTGGTGAGGCATTTATGAATATGCTGGAGAAAGAGATAGATGATCAGCAGAGAAATGTTGCATTTGATATAAAAGAATATACGATTGAGATCATCGTTCAAAAGTATCTGAATGGTTTGGAAAAAGATGAGAATGAGTTTTTTGTGCCGGAATATCAGCGTGAGTTTGTATGGGATGAAAACAGGCAATCTCGTTTTATAGAGTCTTTGATGATAGGATTGCCAATTCCGTATATATTTTTGGCCGAGACTTCGGAGGGGCGTTATGAAATTGTTGATGGATCGCAGAGAATTCGAACGTTGGCAGCATATATCAATGATAATTTAAAAATCAGAGGGCTTGAAAAAGTACCGGATTTGAATAATTTAAAGTTTACAGACTTAAGTATATCCCGTCAGAGAAAATTTAAAAATATTTCTTTAAAAATGATTGTCTTATCAGAACGCACAACGGATGAAACGAAAAATGATATTTTCGAACGGATTAACCGGGGCAGTGATTTGTTGAAAGATATGGAATATCGAAAAGGAATTTATACTGGAAAATTTAACGACTTCATTTGTCAATTAGCTGCGGATGAAAGATTTAAAAAATTGACACCAATTGCAAAATGGTTGGAAAAACGCCAGGAAGGGGAAGAACTTTTGCTGCGTTTCTTTGCCTTTTCCGAATGGTATCCAAAGTATAGTGATTCAAAAGGAATATCGAAACAATTAGACGAGTATATGCGAGATAAAAATGCTTCTTTTGATGATACAATGAAAAAAGAAATGCAGCATCGATTTGAAATTACCATGGACTTTGTAGAAAAATATTATCCCTATGGTTTTGCAAAAAATGAGAAAGCACGGCAGGTGGCAAGACCATATTTTGAGGCATTGTCAGTTGGTGCATATCTGGCATTAAAAGATAAAGAAAATTTGTCTGTTTCAAAGGAAAAAGCAAAATTATTGCTGACAGATGATAAATTTATTACTTCTGTTTCCGGAAGATATCAAACACATAGAGCAAAAACAATTCGAACGAGAATTGATTATATAAAAGAAGGATTGTTAAAATATGGGGAAGCAGTTGATTGCCGCAAGGAATGATTTAGAAAGTCGTTTCAATGATATGGATTTAATGATACGAATCCTAGAACTGGATGAGAATAAAAAGATTGAAAATCAGCTTCTTTTGAAATCATCGTTACTTTTGATGGTGTACAATGCGATTGAGGGAACGATGAGTAATTTGCTGACAGAATTATTTGATAGTGTTTGCGAAAAAAAGCTTCCGGTTGATAAATTACCGGAAGCTTTTCAAAATTTAATTTATAAATATCATCTAAAACGTATTGGTTCTAAAGAGAATGAATTAAAGAAATTATATGAGAGTGAAAAAGAAAAAATATGCGAAATTAGTTATCTGGAGTTGAGCAGATATTTGAAATTGTTTTCAGGTAATTTAGATGCAAGAGAGATTCGAAAAATTTCTGAAAATATAGGAATACAGATTGTAAATAAAGAATCAGACAAATTTCTTTTGATAGTAAAAAATAAGAGAAATAGTTTGGCGCATGGAGAGAAAACATTTGTAAATGCGAGCCAAGATATTACGTTAGATGAGATAAAGAAAAATATAAACTCGGTTAAAAATTATATGGAATATATAATAGAAGAGTATGAAAAATTTATAGATAAAATATTGAAAAGCAATATTAAACAGCAATGAAAATACATATATGAATTTTTGATGAGTATAGAAATGGATTATTTACGGAGGAAAAATGGAAACTACCCTTATTATTATGGCGGCAGGTATCGGTTCCCGCTTCGGAACCGGTATCAAGCAGTTAGCCAAGATGGCTCCCAATGGGGAGATTATTATGGATTTTTCGATTTACGATGCGAAAGAAGCGGGATTTACAAAAGTTGTCTTTGTAATTCGAAAGGCTATCGAGGCAGAGTTTAAAGAAGTGATTGGAGATCGCTTATCAAAAGTCATGCCGGTAGAGTATGTATATCAGGAACTGGAAGATTTGCCGGGAGGTTATCAGGTTCCGGAAGGACGTGTAAAACCATGGGGAACAGGACAGGCGATCCTGGCTTGTAAGGATGTTGTGAAGGAGCCATTTGTGATTATTAATGCAGATGATTACTATGGGAAAGAAGCATTTGTAAAACTTCATGATTTCCTAGTTTCAGGAAATGCAGATAAAGATAAGATAAATCTTGCGATGGCAGGATTTTCCTTAAAAAATACTTTGAGTGAGAATGGAACTGTTACGAGAGGCATTTGTGTAGCAGATAAAGATGGATATCTGGAGAAAGTTATCGAGACAACGGGAATTCAGAGCGCAAATGGGAAGATTCAGTGTGATAATGAAGAAGTTAGTAGATGGGTTACATTAGATACGATGGTATCTATGAATATGTGGGCCGGATATCCGGACTTCCTTCAGTATATAGATGAGGGATTTTCTGGATTCTTAGATAAACTGAATGACAATCCACAGAAAAAGGAATATCTGCTTCCGAATATTGTGGCGGAGTTATTGGAGAAGAGAGCTGCGTCGGTAAAGGTTTTAGGTACATCTGATAGGTGGATTGGGATTACATATAAGGAAGATATTGAACCGGCACAGAAAGGTTTTTCATTAATGATAGAGAAGGACCTGTATCCGGTAAACTTATGGAAGTAATTTTAAATCCAAGAAAAAAATTAGCAAGTAGTTTTTACAAAATAATTTAATCTATTTATTTTCAGTGACAAAAAGGATGTCACTGTTTTTTATTTTAGCAGAGATCCATTGTTTTATGATATCTGTAGAAGCAATAAAAATGGGCATAAGGAGCGGAGAGGATGGAAAAGTACGATAAGATAATTATTGGTGCAGGGTTATATGGACTTTATTCTGCATTATTTTGTGCAAAAAGAGGGCAGCACGTCATCGTTTTGGAGTGCGACCCGACTCCTTTTAGGAGAGCAACCTATATTAATCAGGCACGAGTTCATCAAGGATATCATTATCCCAGATCAATTTCAACCGCGATGAAGTCGGCAGGATATTTTGAACGGTTTAATAAGGATTATGCTTTCTGTGTGAATAAGCAGTTTGATCAGATATACGCAACATCTAGCCAATATTCCTGGTCGGACGGTAAGCAGTTCAAGGCTTTTTGCAAAGCAGCGAATATTCCCTGCGAAGAATTGAATCCCGGAAATTATTTTAAAGAAGGTATGTGTGATGGGGTATTTCGGACTCGGGAATATACATACGATGCTATGATATTAAAGGATTATCTCCTGGAAGAGTTGAAAAAATTTCCTGGTCACGTAGAAATAAAATATGGTGTGAATATTATCAGCATTGAAAAACTTCAAGATGCTTATGTTATTAATACAGATACTAAAGAGAGATATAAATCAGGATTTGTATTAAATGCGACATATGCGGGAACCAATCAGATCCTTGATATGGTTGGATTTGAAAAGTTTAGTATAAAATACGAGTTGTGCGAGATCATTCTTTGCGATGTGAATGATAAATTGAAGGATATAGGATTTACAGTAATGGATGGTCCGTTCTTCTCCATTATGCCGTTTGGTAAGACAGGTTTTCATTCGCTTACGTCTGTAACCTTTACACCGCATACCACAAGTTATGATGCGGTTCCTATATTTGAGTGTCAGGAGAGAAGTGGCGGTTACTGTTCTACGTTCCATCTGGGAAATTGTAATGACTGTTTGGCCAAACCGGTAACGGCATTTCCGTACATGGCAAATTTGGCACGTAAATATATGTTGGATGATTATGGATTTGAATATAGAAGCTCATTGTTTTCAATGAAACCGATTCTGATGAGCTCAGAAATTGATGATTCAAGACCTACCGTTATTCGAAAATACTCCGAAAAACCAACTTTTGTTGGGGTTTTGTCGGGGAAGATAAATACAGTATATGATTTAGATGAGGTGCTTAGTGATGATGAATAAAGAGAAGAATTTTGCATCTGCCGTTATTTATGTGCATAATGCAGAAAATAGAATTGAAAATTTTTTGAATATGATAATTAAAACGATGGAGGATAATTTTGAGCATTCTGAAATTATCTGTGTGAATGATGCTTCGGAGGATCGTTCTTTAAATATTATTAAGGAAACAAGTAAAAAGGCATCTAATACAAGTGTATCAGTTGTGAATATGAGCTATTTTCATGGATTGGAACTTGCAATGAATGCGGGGGTGGATCTTTCAATCGGTGATTTTGTGTTCGAGTTTGATAATACGTTCCTCGATTTTGAACCAAGGGTGATTATGGAAATTTATCGCCATTCTCTGGAAGGATTTGACATTGTAAGCGCTTCCCCAGACAGAAAGGAAAGGTTTACTTCGAAACTCTTTTATAAAGTTTTTAACCATTATACGACATTAAATTATAAGATGGGAACGGAGAGTTTTTGTGTACTGAGCAGACGTGTTATTAACCGAATCAGCTCAATGAATAAAACAGTACCGTACCGGAAAGCGATTTATGCAAATAGTGGATTAAAAACAGACAATATCAAATATCAGACAATCGAATCGGGAAAACAGGCTTTTGATAAAGAGGAAAAAGGATATCGTTCAGGGCTTGCGATTGATACATTGATATTATTTACAGAGATGGGATATAGTTTTTCGAAGATTATGACAGCATTAATGATGCTTATGTCATTATTTATGAGTGTTTATTCGGTTGTGATTTATGCAACGGCAAATCCAGTTGCAGGATGGACGACGACGGTTCTGTTCCTTTCGGTTGCGTTCTTTGGACTTTTCGGAATCCTGACCATTGTTATTAAATATTTACAGTTGATCGTAGAACTGGTTTTCAAACGCAAACATTATAGTTTTGAGGGAATAGAAAAATTGACGAAATAGGAGAATGAAATGAAGGCACTAGTGGGATATACGGGCTTTGTAGGAAGCAATATTTATGATGCAGCAGGTAAGGAAATTGACTCGGTTTATAATTCGAAAAATATAGAGGATGCGTATGGGACATATCCGGATTTATTGATTTATGCGGGGCTTAGAGCTGAAAAGTATCTGGCGAATAATGCACCGGAAAAAGATATGGAGTTAATTTATCAGGCGGAGGAGAATATAAAGAAGATCAGTCCCAAAAAATTGGTACTTATATCTACGATAGATGTATTTAAGACACCAAAAGCGGTTGATGAGGATTCTGTCATTGACACAGAAAATCTTCATGCTTATGGATACAATCGATACCAATTAGAACTCTGGGTTAGAAAAAATTATCCGGATGCTTTGATTATCAGGCTTCCGGGGCTTTTTGGAAAGAATATTAAAAAGAATTTTATCTATGATTTTATGAATGTGATTCCGTTCATGTTAAAAAAAGAAAAAATTGAAGAATTAGCACAGCGTGATCCAGAATTAACAAAATTTTATGTTTTGCAGGAAAATGGTTTTTATAAGGTGAATGTTCTAGAGAAAGATAAGGCAATGCTGAAAGAAAAGTTTAGACAGCTCGGATTTTCGGCACTTAACTTCACAGACAGTCGAAGCAGATATCAGTTCTATAATCTGGGAAATCTTTGGAGAGATATTAATATTGCACTTTCAAAAGGAATAAAATTATGGCATCCAGCCACGGAACCGGTATCAGCTGGAGAAGTTTATGAATATCTTACAGGAGAAAAATTTACTAACGAACTGGGTAGTGTACCGGCGGATTATGATTATAGAACCATCTATGACAGAACATATGGAGGAAGTAACGGATATATTATTAGAAAGAAAAGAGTGTTGAAACAGATCTGGGAGTTTATACATGTATATGCTTAAATTTTACAATATTTCTGAAAGGTTCAAACAGGAGATAAATGAATCAAAATATAAACGTTGGATTTTAGAGAATAAAGGAATGCTGTTAATATCCATCTTGATTGCTATATTTTTGACCATATTAACATATCCGGGAATTATGTATTCAGATTCATATGCGAGAATAGGTGTGACATCTGAACTGAAAACTGCCATTCATGCATTTAATGTTGGAAATGTATCTATGACAAATTTAGCTTCTTGGCTCACGATTACGCCTTCATTTTTCATTTTGCTTTCTGAACAGATTGTCGGAAGTGTTGTTTTGTATACGTTTGTTCAGTGTTTTTTATTGTTCCTCTCGACATATATAATGGGTGATGGTTTAACAAATGAGGGACATAGAAGATGGAACCGGCTCTGTATTACATTAAATCCGGTCTTATGGGCTTTTGGAGTTTATTATGAGGCAAGCGTTGGTTGTGTAACGGCAATTATGGGTATATTGCTGTTAGTATGGAAATGGGACTCTTTAAGTAGTTACTTTGACAAAATCATTACTATAGTATTACTGATATTTTCATCATATGTTTGTCTTGGATATAGGGCTAATGCATTTACAATAATTCCTATATTAATTTTAATAGTAATTCTAAAGGAACGAAAAGTAATTAAGTCTACAATGATAATTTGTTCAATATGCATTGGTACTATTATGGCATTGGCTGTTCCTAAAGCATTGAATATTGATACTATGTCATCATATGCAGGATCATTAATTTGGGAAATGGTATCTACTATCCAGTCGATGGATGAAGAAAAACAGAGCCAATACATTACATATTTAGATGATGTATTTGGGAAAGAAGCGACAGCTACGGCTGTAGCTAATAATTCATATACTGGAGAATATTCTTCGATTAATGATATTTGGTGGGGAAATCCTTTTAATACGGAAGATGTTTCAAAATCGGAAAATACAAAAAAGGTTTTAAGCAAATATATACATTTATGGATATCAGAGCCTAAGGATTGTCTAAAAGTAAAATGGAACTTTATTTCTCATAGCCTTGGTATAAATCAACCTCTTAGGATGGCTGAGTATGACTATAACAGAGATAATAGTATGAGCCAGTTTGGATACAATGATTGTAAACAACGCTTGGCATATGTGGATTTCTTTCTAGCATTTATGAATTTTATGATTATTTTTAGAATTCCATGGTTGATGTTCACAGTTGCGTTAGTGTTAATATTAATTTGGAGATTTAAGTGTGGGGGAAAGAAAGAAAATATAAATATATATGAGGCAAGTTTTGGCATCGCTGTATTTTATTATGGTGCTTATATTTTAAATACACAATCATTTGAATTTAGGTATTACTTTCCGTCTTGGTTATTATTGTTCCTTATTATTTTTTCGCTCTCTGCTGATTTGTGTTTTAGAAATAAAATTTTAAAGAAAATTATGATATGCTTGTTACCAATATTAGCAATTGTTTCATTCTGTGGAACATATGGTGAATACACTAAAGTCGGGGATAATATAGTGAAAAATATAACGAAGGAGGGAACTCTGCTTTGTGAAAATGGAAAGAATTATGTTTATTATTTAGATGGAAAACTATATTTTGTTAATTTGCCTGGAGCAGATGAAATATACACATATTTTCTTCATTATTTTCCTCTGGATGGAGATATGATAAATAGTGATTTCAAATACGAATTAATAAAGATAGCTACATCATTTTGGAAAAATTCGGTAGCTGTGATGGATATGCCAAAACAGGAAGTGGAAAAGATTGAATTTGGACAATATTATGGGGATACTCGTTTCTGGGAAAGAACGATTGAAACTAGTTCATTCATATCAAGACCGAAAATGTTATATCTTTCTGATTACACAGATAATGACTGGAATTGTGGTTATAGTAATTTGGAAAATTGCTTTTTAATAAATAATTTGGACTTAGAAAATTATTATATTAAAGGAAAGGAATTGCAACTCCAAGATGGAAGTGTCACAAGAATAACAGATGTTGAGGAAGTTGCAGGATATATCAGAATATATACAGACGAAAAACTTGATGATGTATCAGTAAGGGAATATCAGGTGATAGAATAATGAAGTTATCAATATCAAATATAGGCTGGTTAAGTAAACAGGACAGTCGTGTTTATGAAATGATGAAAAAATATGGTTTTTCCGGATTAGAAATTGCCCCGACTAGAATTTTCCCGGAGAATCCTTATGACCATTTAAAAGAGGCGGGAGAATGGGCAAAAAAAATAAAGGAACAGTATGGTTTCGTTGTACCGTCAATGCAGTCCATTTGGTATGGAAGGCAAGAAAAAATATTTGGTACGCAAGAGGAGTTTAATGCACTTGTGACATATACGAAAAAAGCGATAGATTTTGCATCCGTTATCGGATGCAAGAATCTTGTTTTCGGCTGCCCGCGAAATCGTAATTTACCGGATGGCGCTGATTCTGCGAAAGGTGTGGAATTCTTTAAGATCTTAGGTGATTATGCTGCATCCAGAGAAACTGTGATTGGAATGGAAGCAAATCCTATTATCTACAATACAAACTATATCAATGATACCAGAGCAGCGATTGAACTGATTCGAAAAGTAAATTCGGATGGTTTTAAGCTCAATCTGGATGTTGGAACAATGATTTATAATCAGGAAGATATAGATGAACTTGTTGGAAATGTAGGTTTAATCAACCATGTTCATATCAGTGAACCGGGGCTTAAGCCGATCGAAAGTAGGGAAATTCATAGTAAGCTTAAAGATATCTTGTTGTCTGAAGGATATATGGGCTTTGTGTCTATTGAAATGGGGAAAGTTGACAATGCGGAAATACTTGAAGAAACAACAAAATATATTGCGGAGGTGTATAGAGTATGATGAGAACTTGCGTTCGGGGGGGGGGCAGATGGCGCTGTCTAAGTAAAAATCAAGCATTTACAGGACTGTTTTATGTTGGAATCATCCTTATGGTAATTATGGTATCAATAATAAAGTTTCGAGGCGGTGAAATCAATTACCTGGATTCAGATGCAACTTGGCATACATTATTGACGATGCAAGCATATGACGAGACACCTATTAGTCAACATAAATTTTTGCCGATAGTCAGCTTAGGAGGAGTGGACAATAAGGGGATTTCATGGGGCGCAACAATACCGGATAAAGAAGGAAATTTTTATTATACTTCATTTTCGCCTGCTGGATTTGTATTGCCATATTTATTTATAAAAGTATTTAGATTGCCGATAAACGAAAAGAGTTTGTACTATTTCAATACACTATTATTTGCGATATCTGCAGTTTTGTGGGCTTTTTTTTTGAAGACGATTTATAAATCAGAAAAGTGGAGAAGGCATATTATTTGTATTGGAGTATTAACATATATCTTTTCTCCAGAACTATTTCATGGAATGGGAATTGTATATTGGCATCAATCTATAATGCAGGTAATGTTAATAGCACAATTTTTAACATACTATCAATATAAAACTAAAAACTCTAAGAAAGGTAAAATCGCTTTTTATTTAATTACACTAATTATCCCATATATCGAATGGACGGGATATGTGGCTAATTTAGGATTTGCTCTTTTTGAACTTGGTTCAGATTGGAAGTTCGATCTTAAAAGAGCTTGGAAGAATGCGATTGTGATTGGAGCCATCACAGCTGCGTCATTTGGATTGTTTACTGTACATTATTTGAGTGTAGTAGCTGCATCAGATTTCTTTCTTGCTTTAAAAAATAGATTTTTTGCAAGAAATATTGCTTCGAGTACATTATTAACGGATGTATTTGGTAGTTATTTAAAGTCATTTTTGTTGTTATGGATTTTGCTATTCTTTTTAATAATATGGAATATTATTAAAAATGAAAAAATTGAATTGAAGAATAAATGCATCTTATTTGTTTTGGCTTTTCCACTTTTGGAAAATGTTGTTATGAAAGAACATGCATTGTCATATTCTTATGACAGAATGAAGATGGTATTTATATTATCTTATCTGATCTGTGAGTTGGTGGCTCAAATACTGGTTAGCTATGAGAAACGAAATAAAGCAGCATTTATAATTATTGCTATAGTCACAGTTATTTGCTGTTTTGGAAATTTGAATTATTATAGGAAAGATTCAAAATATATTTGGGATATTACTTATAGAGAAACAAACAAAAAAATTTCTGAATATATTAATCAAAACTATTGGAATAGTGTATTGACAACAAATGCTTCAGTTAGAGGATATTTAAATTTATTATTTAACAGGGGAATTTATGAATGGGGAGACATTGATTCGGTTAGAGATATTGCATTGCAAAAAGGAAAACGCTATGCAATCGAATTGAAAACTCTGGATGCTCCAGGAAATATGTATCAATTAACAGGTGCAATAGTATATGATGTCGCTGTTGATAAGTTTATTTATATTAAGCTTAGAAATGATGGGACAATAGTGGAATTAAATAATGATGTTGAGGAATATAACTTGGCAGATTTGACAGATGAAAATTGGACCTCTGGATATTCAAATGTAGGTAATGTATTGCTTTTTTATTATGAAGAAGAATTATTGAATAATTTACGAAACGGAACATTCGTTTCTACTGGAGAGAGGCAATTTACTATTCAGGATATTAAATACGATAGTCAATGGATTGAAGTTACCGTTGAAGGCGATGCATCATCGTGTAAATATCCGGCATACATTTCGATACAATAAAGAAATAGATTACTTCAAAGTAAAATGCGACAGAATAATATGATGAAATTAAATTGTACTAAGAAGGACTGTTCGTACAGATGAGGTAGACAATCTAAATAGTATGGTTAATAAGATCACAAAAAATAAAAAAACAAAGTAGGAAAAGAAAAATGATATTTGAAAAACAAAAAGGTATTCCTAAATTTGAGTGTATGGAATATCAAAAAAAAACAAAAGATTATGTTGTCCTAATTCCGATTATCAATGAAGGAGAGCGGATTTCCAAAGAATTAAAGAGAGCGAAAAAATATCAAGTGTCAGAGTATGCAGATATTGTAATTTGTGATGGTGGTTCAACTGATGGTTGTACGGAAGAAAAGAATCTGAGAAGCCTGGATGTTAATACTCTTCTTGTGAAAATGGATGTAGGAAAACAGGGAGCTCAGCTCAGAATGGGATTTTGGTGGGCGCTAAAGCGGGGATACAAAGGGATTATTACAATTGATGGAAATAATAAAGATAGCATAGAAGATGTTCCTCGTTTTATAGAGAAATTAAAGGAAGGCTATGATCTTATTCAAGGCTCAAGATTTGTAAAAGGCGGCAAAGCGATTAACACGCCTTTTATTCGGACAGTATCTGTAAAATTAATCCATGCCCCAATTATTTCGCTCACAGCGCATCAGAAGTTTACAGATACTACGAATGCCTATAGAGCGTATTCTGCAAGGTATCTTACGGACAAGCGGGTGCAGCCGTTAAGAGACATTTTTATGACCTACGAACTTTTGGCATATCTTTCAGTACGTGCTACACAGATAGGAATGAAAGCTTGTGAGATACCGGTGACCAGAGCATATCCTAAGACAGGAAAAACTCCTACGAAGATTAGTTTCTTTAAGGGCAATAGTGAATTAATAAAAATTTTGATTGCAAATGCTAGAGGAGTATATAAACCAAAGTACAAGAAGATTAATAATTAAAAAAATATTGTGTTCCATTTTCGCTTGTGTCACATGTACATTATGATATTTCTTAAAAAAGATGCGAAAAGTGAGTAAGGAATAGCTTGAGGAGAGATATGAATACAGTGCTCATAATCATGGCTGCTGGCATCGGTTCCCGCTTCGGAACCGGCATCAAGCAGCTTGCAAAGATGGCTCCCAATGGGGGGATTATTATGGACTTTTCGATTTACGATGCAAAAGCAGCTGGATTTACCAAAGTTGTTTTTGTGATTCGAAAAGCAATCGAAGCGGAATTTAAAGAAGTGATTGGAAATCGCTTATCGAAAGTTATGCCAGTAGAATATGTCTATCAGGAATTGGAAGATTTACCGGATGGATATGAGGTTCCAGCAGGGCGCGTGAAACCATGGGGAACTGGACAGGCAATTTTAGCTTGCAAGAATGTAGTAAAAGAGCCATTTGTGATTATTAATGCAGATGATTATTATGGAAAAGAAGCATTTATAAAGCTTCATGATTTCTTGATTTCCGAGAATGAGAATAAAGAGAAGATGAACCTTGCCATGGCTGGATTTTCTTTGAAGAACACGCTGAGTGAGAACGGAGCTGTAACTAGAGGTGTCTGTGTGGCAGATGCAAATGGATATCTGGAGAAAGTGATTGAGACAACGGGAATTCAGATAGTGGATGGAAAAATACAGTGCGATAATGCGGAAGTCAGCAAATGGATTACATCAGATGCAATGGTATCTATGAATATGTGGGCGGGATATCCGGATTTTTTGCGGTATATAGATGAAGGATTTGCCAGATTCCTTGATACATTAGGGGAAAATTCAGAGAAGAAAGAATATCTTCTCCCGAATATTGTGGCGGAATTGCTGGAAAAGAATTTGGCGGCTGTAAAAGTCCTGAATACATCGGATAGATGGATTGGTATTACATATAAGGAAGATATAGAACCGGCACAGGAGAAGTTTCGATTTATGATGAAATCTGGCATATATCCGATGCAGTTATGGGAGTAGTAATGTATAAAAAATTAAGAAGGTTTAGATTATGAATTTTTTTGAGAAGTTGAAATTATTAAAAAAGAATAATGCTACTGAAATGAATTACAAGATGTTATTTCAAAACATTATAAAGGGTATATATCTGTCCGTATTTTTGATAATAATTTTAATTTGTGTTTTTTTCCCTAAGATTGAATATGCAAATAAATCTCTTTGTGCGAATTTTTTGTCGCCATGGGTGCTAATGTTTTTGGGAACGATTTTTTTTGCTGTAGTATATACTGTGGCAAATTGTTTTAACTTTAAAAACAGTAAAAAAACTATGATAGTCGTTTCGATACTGTTTTTCTTTTTGAACCTTTTTTGTGTGTATAATTATTATTTTTATACAGGGTGGGATTCTTCCGAATTAATAAATTTTTCTAATTCATATATACACCATCAAAATGCAAATGATTATCAATGGTATTTTTCAAGATACCCTAATAACCTGTTTTTGGCAGAAATTTTCTCTATAATCCGATTTGTGGCACATAATATAGGATTCCATGATTATGAATATTTTGCTATTTTGACAGTTCAATGTTTTTTAAATGCCGTAACAGGCTATTTATTATTTCATATAATTAAGTATTTATTTGATGATACAAAAATTTCGCTGTTTGGGTATGTTGTTTATGTTCTTTTGGCTGGAATATCTCCATGGATTTCTATACCGTATTCGGATTCTATGGCATTGATATTTCCTACGTTGATTTTATATCTTTATATTCATAATAAAAAGAAGAATTCTATGTTAGTGTGGTTCTTCATAGGTCTTTGTTCAACGGTGGGATATAAAATAAAACCTCAAACATTTATCGTTTTTATTGCAGTTATTTTAGTTGAAACATTTTGCGTTGCAGGAAAGAGAGAATTGAAAAAAAGTTTCTTGAATGATTTGATTGCTATTTTTGGCGCTTTCATGGGGCTGTGTATAATTAAAGTTGGAATTTCGGCGATGAATTTTCCGGTTGATAAAAACATGTCTTTTGGAATTGCACATTATTTTATGATGGGTATGAATCCTGCTGATATGGGAAATTTTTCTGATAAGGATGTTGAATTTTCTGCATCATTTTCAACTTGTGCAGAAAGAAACGCAGCAGATTTGTATGTGGCAATTAATCGTATTAAAAATATGCATGTACTAGGCTTGGTGCAGCAATTTGCGCGAAAAATATTATCCAATTATTATAATGGTACATTTAGCTGGGCTGCAGAAGGTGGATTCTTTTTGGAAGTATTTCCTCCGAAAGCGACACCAATATGTGAGTTTTTGCGTGGTTTGTATTATACGGGACAATATGGAGACATCGGAAAATACTATATTTTATGGTCAAATTTTGAACAGATGATATGGTTGACAATTATATTTTTAAATGTGTTTGCATGGCATGCAACTAAAAACAATCGTGTATGTGTGATTATGTTAAGCATCTTAGGGCTGACACTGTTTGAATTAATTTTCGAAGCACGTGCAAGATATTTATTCACATATATTCCACTATATATTATATTGTCTCTCTATGGATTCCAATATATAAGATCAAGATTAAATACTTTTAGAGAACGATATAAAAGATCGGAAAGGTAAAATTTAAAATGAATACCATATTATACATTATTATTCCTTGTTACAATGAGGAAACAGTTCTTCCAATTACATCAAAGATGTTTTTGGATAAGCTGACTTCTTTGATTCAGTCTAATACGATTTCTAACAGCAGCCGTATCCTTTTTGTGAATGATGGAAGTAAGGATAAGACATGGGAAATCATTTGCAATCTGGCAAAACAAGATGAACATTTTATAGGAATCTCTCAGAGCCGTAACCGAGGCCATCAAAATGCGGTTCTTGCGGGTTTGATGGAAGCGAAAGATAAATGTGATATTACAATTTCCATTGATTGTGATGGTCAGGATGATATTAATGCTATGGACGAGATGGTGGAGCAGTATAAGCAGGGATGTGAAATTGTCTATGGCGTCAGAAGTAAACGTGATACAGATACATTTTTTAAACGTTTTACAGCAGAAGGATTTTATAAACTTTTAAACTGGATGGGTGCGGAGGTTGTCTATAATCATGCGGATTATCGCCTTGTCTCAAGTCGGGTGTTAAAGGAGTTTGCTAATTTCAAGGAGGTAAATCTTTTTTTGCGTGGGATGTTTCCGCTGGTTGGCTTTAAGAGCACAAGTGTTTATTATGAGCGTCATGAAAGAATTGCAGGAGAAAGCCATTATCCATTAACGAAAATGTTGAGCCTTGCGTTTGATGGTATTACGAGCTTGAGCATAAAACCTATTCGAATTATTACAGCGCTTGGTACGGTGATTGCAGGACTCAGTTTTCTTGGAGTTATTTGGTCGATCGTGATGCGTTTCATGGGAAATGTAGTTGCCGGATGGTCGAGCATGACATGTATTATTTGCTTGATTGGCGGAGTGCAGCTGGTTTGTCTAGGGATTTTAGGTGAATATATCGGAAAGATTTATATGGAAGTCAAGCATCGGCCGAGATATATTATTAGTGAACGGACAGAAGTAAAAGATACTTCTAATTCACATAAGAAGGTTCACTATTAAGTCTGGGGGGTGCCTGAATGGAGAGACAGGAAATGGAAGGAAAGCAGCGCAGGAAGGCTCTTCTGGTTACCCATGTCAGCGGCTTTGTCCCGCAGTTTGAGATGAACAATGTCCATATTTTACAGAAAATGGGATACGAGGTTCATTATGCCTCAAATTTTCATACGCCGTCCTATGGAACGGATAATCACCGTCTGGATGGAACCGGGATTATCTGTCACCAGATTGATTTTGTACGGAGTCCGTTTGATAAGCGGAATTTTCAGGTGTACCGTCAGATGGTTGAGCTGATGCGCCGGGAAAATTTTTCGCTGGTGCACTGCCACACACCGATGGGAGGTGTGATGGCGCGCCTGGCGGCCCATGCGACGGGGACTGGCCCGGTGATTTATACGGCGCATGGATTCCATTTTTTTAAAGGGGCGTCGTGGAAGAACTGGCTGTTTTATTATCCGATGGAAAAGTTTTTATCGAGGTATACGGATCAGCAGATCTGTATTAACCGAGAGGATTATGAACTTGCGAAACGGAAATTCCATGCGAGGTATGTGGATTATGTGCCGGGTGTGGGGATAGAGGAAGATAATTTTTTTAAAATGGGGGAAAAGGAACGTCAAAAGAAGAGAGAGAGTCTGGGCGTGCCGCCGGGACGGGTAGTGCTTTTGACGTCCGGGGAGATGATTCCGAGGAAAAATCAGGAAGTGCTGTTTCGGATGCTGGCGAAGCTGAAGGATTCGGAAAAGGAGTCAGTTTTATCGTTGGAACGAAATGAAACGGCAGATGAGCAGGAGGATGCTGGAACAGGCAGGCGAGTTGAGAGATGCAGCTATGAACGGCTGCATCTTTTATTATGCGGACATGGCGAATTGAAGGAGTATTTGCAGGATCTGGCAGCGCAGCTTGGGATAGCGGATCATATATCATTTTTGGGTTATAGGGAAGATATGGCGGAGATTTTTGGTGCTTCGGATATCTTCCTTTTTCCGTCTTTCCAGGAAGGACTGCCGCGTGCGATGCTGGAGGCGATGGCGAGCGGACTGCCGGTGGTTTGTTCGGAGATCCGGGGCAATACGGACCTGATGGGAGAGGAGTGGACTTTATCTGAGGATGGAAGCCAGAAAATCTGTCCGGGCGGAATGATGATTGAGAAGATGCAGGATGAAGAAGTCTGGGCGCGGGCACTTTTGTATATGCTGGAACATATGGATGAATGGGACCGGATGGGCGAGGTGTGCAGAAAGCGAAGCCGTCTGTTTGGCCTGGATGCAGTGGGGGAAAAGATGGAGAAGATTTACAAGAGACTGCTGGGAAGAGAGTCGGAGAGAGGATAAAGGAGTCATGAAGGAGAAGATGGTATTTGCGCCAGCCAGCGTATTGTTTTTATTGTTTGTTTTTTTGAAACAGTTTTATCTATTTCCTTCGGGAGGAATGGGAGCGGCGGATGTTTGTCTGCTGCTCTCTTTTTTTATTTTACTGGCTGGATGCTTGAAAAAGAAGGAACGAATCGGACGGGTTCGGGAAGATGGTTTTTTCTATGTGTTTTTGCTGTTTGTGATAGGGATTAATGCATATTATGGTATACGGCTGGGGCGGAATGAGTTTTTCCGGTATACGTTTTTCTGGATTTATAATGCCTGTGCGATATGGACGTTTCGGAAGCTGGTGGATCAGGAGAATGAAACGTTTTTATTGTGGATGAACCGGGTGGTGAAGGTAAATATCGTTTTGCAGCTTCTGGTATATGCATCGGGCCATGGACGGATTTTTCATGAATACTGGGGCGCGGTGCGGTACCAGGGAACGTTTAATGATCCGAATCAGCTGGCGTTTTTCTTATTTATGATGGTGCTGCTTTTGTACCTGTACCGGTGTCGGTTCGGCGATCGGAGCTTTCTTATTTTTTACTTGCTGGCTTTACCGGTGCTGGCGGCATCGAAATCGACGGGAATTCTGCTGGGCTTTCTGGTTTTTACCTTGCTGGCAGGAGCGCATGCACTCTATCTGGAGGGATGCAGGAGAAAGGTTCCGTCGAAGGTGTGGATCGTGGGAATCTGTGGTGGATTTCTTTTGTTGGGCGTGTTTTTGTGGTGGATATGGCCAGCGGCGGATTTCGATGTGAAGACCGTGGATTACAATATGCTGACCCGGATTCAGGAGAAGATCTGGAAAGTTGCACATGGCGGACTTTTGGGACTGTTTCTGGATCGCGGCATGGAGAAGCTGGTGCTTTACCCACAATACCTGTTATACGGCGCAGGCGAGGGCGGATTTGACCGTTTCACGCTGACCAGCCAGATCAATGAGATTCATTGCTGCCTGTTCAGTGTATTATTCTGCTATGGAATAATCCCGACGGTTTTCCTACTTATCTGGCTGGTCCGGAATCTGCGGTATATGAATGCGGCGATGATGTGTGCGGTGGCAGGGATTTTGGCGGAGAGTTTCTTTTTGGTGAATTACCGGCAGCCGATGTTTTGGATGATTTTGGTGTATGGGAGTGTGATAAGGGAGAAGGAGAGTGAAGGTAGGCTTTTTTCTTAACAAATGTGGTTAGGAAAAAAATTTACATTTGGAAATATTTAAAATTTGCTGCTCCTAGTTGATTTTTTTTGAGGATTGAAATTAGCAATAAACTTAAAATAACTCGAAAACTTGACTTTTAACATTGGCTAAGTTAAAATGAAAAAAATTGAGTTAAAAAGGGGAATGGGAAATATGCTTACAAGCGTATTCGGGATTTCTACAAAATATGAAGCATGGAATCATCAGGATTCTTTGCCTGTTTATATTGCAGGGAGTTATAATTTTCACACAGCATATATTGGAAACAGACGCTGTATAATGCTTACTCCGACAGAAGAACTTGCCACACTTCCGGCATTGAAAAAACAGATTACAAAAATACAGCAGATTGATAATGTACCAGTCGTATTTGAACTTGCGTCGGTATCTAATTATCGAAGAAAAAGCCTTATAGAAAATAATATACCGTTTATTACTGATAAGCAGGTCTTTCTTCCTTTCATCGGGACAATGCTTTCTGATGAGAAAGAACCCCAAAAGCTGACAGGTAAGTTTGTTTGCTCAACACAGCAGTTGTTTTTGTTTTATCTGTATAGTAAGAAAAAACGATTGTATATTTCAGAAGCCGGAAAAGTGCTTCCATTTACAGCAATGACCTTGACCAGAGCAGTAAAGCAGTTGGAAGCGACGGATTTGTTTCTTGTAGCAAAAGACGGTGTCAACAAGTTTATTGAGTCAAAATATAACAGAGATGAATTATTTGAAAAAGCAAAAGTATATTTGACAACACCTGTCCGCAAAGCAGGATATATAGATAAGACGCAAGTTACAGAAAATATGGTCTTTGCAGGGGGGACGGCACTTTCTGAAAAAACAATGCTAAATCCAAGCCGAGTTGCTACCTATGCAATCAGTGAGAGGGATTATGATAAAACTTTGCTGACCGATGAATTGATAGACCCGGATAAGCAGGTAAGACTTGAATTATGGGCATACAACCCGAAACAATTTTCAGAGGATAACAGTGCTGACGATATTTCCATTGTTTTATCTTTTGGAGATACAAACGATGAGAGAATTGAAGAAGCAGTAGATGAATTGCAGGAAAGAAGGTTGAAGGAGTAATGGTCAGCGGATTTACAAAATTTAAGGAAAGATTTCAGGGTTTTGAAAATCAATATGTTATCATCGGCGGGACAGCTTGTGATTTGATTATGGAAAATGAAGAATTACCGTTTCGTGCTACAAAAGATGTAGATATTGTATTGATTGTCGAATCCATAACAGCGGAGTTCGGTAGGCAGTTCTGGGAGTATGTCAAGGAAGCAGGATATGAGCATTTGAATAAAAGTACCGGAAATACACAGTTTTATCGTTTCACATCTCCGAAAAGCAAAGAATATCCATATATGATAGAAATATTTTCCAGAAATCCGGATTTTGTTATATTGGAAGATGATGCAGTTCTCACACCGCTTCCGATAGACGATGAAATCTCCAGCTTGTCGGCAATCCTTTTAAATGAAGCGTATTATGAATTGCTAAAAACCGGACAATTGATGGTTGATGGCATTCCGGTATTAAGTCCGACTTGCCTGATACCATTTAAGGCGAAAGCGTGGCTGGATTTAAAGGAACGCAAGCTGAATGGAGAGCAGGTTGACAGCAAAAATATAAAGAAACATAAAAATGATGTGTTCCGATTAGCACAGTTAATCACAGCCAATACAAGGCAAGTTCTCAGTCCGGAAATAGCAGAGGATATGAAAAAGTTCTTATCTGAAATAGCTGATGAAACAGTGGATTTAAAGTCCTTGGGTATAAGAGGAACAGATAAGAAGAAAATGACAGATATGTTGTACCAGTGTTATGGGTTGAAGGATAATACATAGTAAAAGTGTTCTTGAAGATTTTGGACTCGCCCTGAGAGGGGAGGGTGCGGACATTTTCTTGGACAGGTTAAACAGCCAATCCAAGTCTACGTCTGTACTCCATAGGACTCATGTATCCTAATGGAGTATTAATAAGGTATTGTGTCCAAATTGAGAGTTTGTTTTGGGGAATGCTTGAAGCTGACGGGATATTCTTGTTTAAATTGTCGTTGTATGTTATAAATAAATCACAAGTATAACAACACGTAACAAGGAGAAAACCAACATGTACGATTATTTAATAGTAGGCGCCGGTCTCTACGGTGCCGTATTCGCCCATGAGGCGAAGAAAGCGGGCAAGAAGGTTCTGGTGATTGACCGCCGCCCGAATATTGCAGGAAATGTGTATACAGAGCCGATGGAGGGCATCCAGGTTCACAAGTATGGCGCGCATATTTTCCACACGAATAATAAGGAAGTCTGGAATTATGTAAATCAGTTCACGGAGTTTAACCGTTTTACGAACTCTCCGGTGGCGAATTACCACGGCGAGCTGTATTCCCTGCCGTTTAATATGTACACCTTCAACAAGATGTGGGGTGTCGTGACTCCGCAGGAGGCAGCGGCGAAGATCGAGGAACAGCGCAAGGCAGCAGGCATCACGGAGCCGAAGAACTTGGAGGAGCAGGCGATCAGCCTGGTTGGTACGGATATTTATGAGAAGCTGATCAAGGGCTATACCCAGAAGCAGTGGGGAAGAGAGTGCAAGGATCTTCCGTCCTTCATCATCAAGCGTCTTCCGGTTCGTCTGACTTTTGACAACAACTATTTTAACGCCCTGTATCAGGGAATTCCGGTGGGCGGCTATACGAAGATGGTTGCCAATATGCTGGACGGCATCGAGGTTCGCCTGGAAGAGGATTATTTTGAGAATAAGGCTGATTGGGATGCGATGGCAAAGAAGGTAGTTTACACCGGCGCGATCGATGCGTATTTTGAGTATTCGCTGGGCGTTCTGGAGTATCGTTCTGTGCGCTTTGATACCGAAGTGCTGGATATCCCGAATTTCCAGGGCAATGCGGCAGTGAACTATACAGATGCGGAGACTCCGTGGACGCGTATTATCGAGCATAAATGGTTTGAGTTTGGTAAGGATGCCGATGGCAATGATCTGCCGAAGACGGTCATCAGCCGTGAGTACAGTTCGGAGTGGAAGTTAGGCGATGAGCCGTACTATCCGGTCAATGATGCGAAGAATGGTGCTCTGTATGAGAAGTACAAAGAGCTGGCCAAGAAGGAAGAGAAGGTAATCTTTGGCGGCCGTCTGGGCGAGTATAAGTATTATGATATGGATGCGGTGATTGCTTCGGCGTTGGAGCTGGTGAAGAAGGAGCTGTAGGAGAATTTTTGATTTTTATCCGGATCGGCGGATGGTTTCGGAATCATGAAATGGATGGGAAGCTATCTGCTGATTCAGATAAAATGGTGAAATGAAAATTGCAAATTTTTAAATTGCTAAAAAATTGTAATTTCGCTTGAATCTTACGGACTATAATGTTATATTATATATAAAGGATGCCACCGATAGACGGTTTGGTTCCCTAGTGATTAAGACAAGAAAATAGCCGCAATCGTGTCAGGATGGGCGGCTATTTTTTTGCGCTTTTTTCTACATCTTTGCCAAGTGAATATCCGGCTTTGAAGCAAGTTGCGCCGAAACTCAAAATCGCTAGTACAATTCCAATGATTTCCATATGGCATCCCTCCTCTCAGGTAGATTCCCTTGCAGGTATCTATGTAATCAGAGGGTACGCAGCCCTCTGAAAGAGGACCAAGCCGCCTACCGTGTTATGGTGGCATCCATAGATTGATTGTATCACATTTCTTTTAAATTCGAAAGTTTTTTTGCACTGTTTAAATATAAAAATGCACATATTATTTTTGCGTGGGCATCAATTTCTCCAAATCCTCCATCATTCTCCCCAAATCCCGTTCCACCACCTCATACACCAGCACATCCGGCTTATTTTCGTTCAAAAATTCCGGCTCAAATACCTGCCAATGGTAAAAATCGGTATACGCAAAGTATTTCGGCAGTCCTGCCAGCAGGGCGGTGCCGAAGGAGTCACGGTAGATCGCGATGCGGCGCGGGTCGGGCGCCTGGTCGGCTGAGATGTGGGCGATGCTGCCATCGTCGGTGGCACTGTCGTAGTGGATGGTTACATTGTTTCGGTAACCGGATACATCTGCTTTGGTATCGTCGCACATGGATTCTGGCATGTGGAACAGGTTAGCCAGATCGCCCGGATCGCGCGGCTCATAGGTGACAGTGACGTTTTCGATCGGCGTGGAGGTGCCGCCAGCGGCATCGATGATCTGCCCGGAGACGAGAAATCCGGCAGCATCGTTCCAGTGGGTGTCGGTTTTGAAATACCACTGATAGTCCCGGCGGTTTTTGAGCTCCGTGTATGGATTGACAACTGGGACATTTGTGTGTATTTCCAGATAATCGAGCAGTTCACTGCGGCGGGTAGGTCCGTCCGGTGCGGTGAAGCCATCCGGGAGGAATTCGCTGTATACGCCTTCTTTATTGGGAGCACACAGGAAGATAAATTCGGTGCCTTTTTCTTTCCAGGCGTCGTGGACGGTCTGGAGTTTGTATGCCAGCATCTGGAGTTCCCCGGCGGAAAAACGGTTGGTGCCGAGGAAGTCCTCGACAGAGCTTCCGAGCGTGTAAAAGTACCAGCCATCTTTTCCGGTGATGACGTCCTGCGAGTCTCCAAACTGAAATAAGGAGAGGTTTAAGCGAGCGTTCAGGCTTAAGAAGCGGTTGCGGAACGCCGCGTGGTCGTTGATCCAGTCTTCAACACCGGATGGAAAGGTATCGATGGTTTCCAGCGACAGAGTTGGAAATGCCGCCAGACTGCGGTTTTCACCGGTGCCCTCATCGGCTGTGGTTTTCAGGATAGGAAACAGCAGGTTGGGGGAGAGGATGCAGGCGAAGAAGACTGCGATCATGATATGAGTGCGTTTCATAGGATAAAGTCCTCAATTCATAAATTTTTATTCATTTCTTGAATTTTCCGTAGTGTTTATGGTTTCATTGATAGCATTTTCGGAAGATTCGCCGTTTACCTCTTTTTGAATAGTAGCTTCTTCCGGTATATTTGTTTTTTTCAGTTCATCGTCCTTTTTCGGCTTTTCAGCCGCTTCGGAAGCATCGGTTTCTTCTATTATTCCTGCGTCCTCAACCGCCTTCTCCGTCGTTTTCTCCACCAAATCAAACGCCACCTGTGCCTTAAACAGATCCCCATCGATATACAAACTAAACTGCCCTTTCTGCAGTTCTGTCAGATCTTTGGCGATCGATAGTCCCAGTCCGCTTCCCTCGGTGGTGCGGGCGACGTCGCCGCGCACGAAACGTTCGGTCAGCTCGTCAGCACGGATGTTGAGCGGATTGGCAGATATATTTTTGATGGTGAAGACTGCCTGGCCAGCAATACCGGTTTCTGCATTCCCGGGAACGCGGGCGAGGTCTACGTAGACGCGGCTGCCCTCCATCGCATATTTGCAGACGTTGTTGTACAGGTTTTCAAGTACGCGCCACAGGCGGCGTCCATCGGCGCGGATCATCAGCGGTTCCCGCGGGGCATTGATGATGAGCTGCAGATGTCTGGCATCCAGTTTTTCTTCAAATTCGCCGTTGGTCTGAAATGCCATCTGGACGAGGTCAATGTCGGTAAATTCAAGCTTCACATTGCCGGAGCTTGCCTTGGATGCCTCGACGAGGTCTTCAATCAGTGTTTTGAGACGCTGTGATTTCTGGTCGAGCACATCAAGATAGGCGTTGATCCGCGCATCTTCAATATGTTCCCGTTTCATTAGGTTTACATAATTTATAATCGAGGTCAGCGGCGTTTTGATGTCGTGTGAAACGTTGGTAATCAGGTTGGTTTTGAGGCGTTCGCTCTTCATTTTCTCCTGAAGGGCGGTTTCAAGACCGGAACTGATGTTGTTGAGTCCCTCTGCCAGCGTGAGCTCCGGACCGTCAAATTCATCGAGATCAAGCTGATAGCTGGTCTCCCCGGCGGAGAGCTGGCGGACGGCATCGCGGATGGATTCCTGTTCGCTTGCCTGCCGGAACAGTATGTAAAAGATCCACAGGTTAAACAGCAGAAATACCAGCACAGTCAGACCTGTCAGCAGGTAAACAACGTATAAATTTGCATACACGCGGTCCCAGAAATACCAGGCAAGGCTGATAAGCGCTGTGTTGATTGCAAGATAGAGAACAAATCCGATGCCTAGGCGGCTGCGGAAGTTCTGCCGTGTTTTGAGGATCAACATTTTCTTCTGAATCCGGCAGATCAGGCTGGAGGTCCACAGGGTACCGGCGCGGTAGCGGCGCAGGAGGCTGAAAAAGAGCAGCAGTCCGCCCAGATACAGGACCAGCGCCTGCAGGCTGTGATCGGAGAAGTACCAATACTGCGATGGAATGACCAGATGCAGGATGCGGATGAGAATCAGGTCGCTTACAACCAGGGCGATCGCGGTCATGGCGGCAAAAAAGACGATGCCGGTTTCAGTGCCGCTCTTGTCGAAGCCGTGCAGCGTCACGTCGAAGCTGCGGTAACTCTGGTAGCCGGACACCCGGAACAGAAACAGGAAGCTTAAAAGCAGTCCGATCGTTGCAAAGATTGTCAGTGCAAATCCGGTCAGATACAGGTGCTGCCGGTGCAGGTATGCGGTATGCGTGCGCGCGTAAAGGTCAGTGACTGGATAATTTGTATCGATTCCGATCAGCAGATAATAGTCGCTGCCGGTGTACGGGTTATTGGATGCCAGTGCGGAAATGCTGCTGAGCGGGATCGCTTTCATGTTGGTGTCGTAGAAAACGGAATTGCCCGGCAGGTACGCGTAGCGCCCGTATTCCTTGACATTTTCCGGTGTCAGGGAATCGGTGTTTGTAAACTGGGTTGTTTCGCTCTGATCCGAATCTGGCTCCGTGTACTGGATTTTAAAATGCAGGTTGGATGGATTGGCGACGAAACGGTTATACACTGTGTAATAACGATGCAGTGTGTCCATGATCTCGACCGCCGCATCCTCCAATGTGCTGCGCTTCCGGCTGGCAGAACGGTAGCTGTAGATCCGCTGCGGCTCTTGAACCGACCATTCGACGTAGCCTTCGCGGCTCTTGACGCCGTCTGCCGGTTCAGAAACCTTCTGGCAGTTAAAGTCGTCGTCGAGCTGGTACCCCATGGATTCCAGATAGGAAATCAGGGAGGACAGGGAGAAATTTTCGGTCTCGCTTGGTCCAAAGGTCATTTTGAGCATCCGGCGCGAGAGGTCGATCGAGCTGTCGGCACCGAAGACGTCCTGATATTCCATATATAGGAAGATATCGTTCAGATCGTTATTAAATTGTGTGTTAAATTCCGCGGTGTCCTCATAAGGAACCGAGCCAATGCCGGTCAGCCCCAGCCCGAAATTTCCATTGATATACATGAGGCTGATACCGATGAGTCCCAGAATCAGGAAAAACAGATGCGCGAGGCTGGCGATCCATTTCTGGATCTGCATCGGAATATGTGAGAGTTTTGTCATAAATTTTGCAACTCCTAACTTCTGTTAGATGGATGATTCACATTTTTACTGCTTCTCAATTTTATATCCAACACCCCAGACAACCTTCAGATAGCGCGGCTCCCTCGGGTTAATTTCGATCTTTTCGCGGATATGGCGGATATGAACCGCAACTGTATTGTCCGCGCCGATCGCCTCCTCATTCCAGATCGCCTCGTAGATCTGGTCGATGGAGAAGACTTTTCCGGCGTTTTTAACGAGCAGAAGCAGGATGTTGTACTCGATCGGTGTCAGCTTGATGAGTTCGCCGTCCACGGTTACTTCCTTATTTTCATCGTTGATCTGCAAGCCGCCGCATTTGAATACGTGGTTGCCCATCTGATTGTTCATATTTCCCAGCTGCGTGTAGCGGCGGAGCTGAGATTTCACGCGGGCGACCAGTTCCAGTGGGTTAAAGGGCTTCGTGATATAATCATCTGCCCCGATATTTAAGCCCAGAATCTTGTCCGCATCCTCAGACTTCGCGGAAAGAATAATGATCGGGATGCTGCTGGTTTCACGCACCTTCAGCGTCGTCCGGATGCCATCTAACCCTGGCATCATAACGTCCAGAATCATCAAATTCACGGTGTGCGTTTTTAAAAGTTCCAGTGCCTCCGCGCCGTCATATGCCTTGATAACCTCAAATCCCTCACCGGTTAAGTATATGTCAATCGCTTCCACGATCTGTTTGTCATCGTCACATACAAGAATACTCTGCATAGCAACTCCTCCTTTTAATAGGGTAATATATAGATAATATAGTATACAAATTTCTGTATAGATACAATAAAGATACCTATGTCTTATAATTATACAACGAAAAAGGAAACCGCGGTATCCTAATTTTTATGTATTTCAAGTGATGCGTATTTCAGGAGAAGAGCCGCTCCCAATCTGTAGGAAACATCACTCGCGCCGGCACTTAGCGAGGTTTTTTCGAGCTTAGTGTCCGCTGCAGCGAGTGCAAGAGCGAGAGCGTTTTCCGGAAGATTGGGAGCGGCTCTTCTCTGTCCGGGTTGCGTCTTCTCACCAGAATCCTGCCGTTCATTTACAAGTTATCCTTGACAAACCCCAGATTCTCCGCTACACTCTAAATTAATTTGAATATCAAACCATTTGAAATTAAAACTATCTTTTATAGAAGAAGCGGAGTTAAACGAGAAAATGACAGCTAGAATCATTGGAATCGGCGCGTATGCGCCGGAGCAGGTTGTGACGAATCAGGATTTGACGAAATTTCTTGATACAAATGATGCCTGGATCCGGGAACGGACGGGTATTGGAGCCAGACATATCTCGACGAGCGAGGGAACCTCGGCGTTGGCGACAGAGGCGGCGAAGCGCGCGATCGCGGACGCGGGCATTTCTCCGGAGGAGATTGAGATCGTGATCGTGGCGACGTCTTCCCCGGATCGGGCGTTCCCGAGTGCGGCGGCGGATGTACAGGGAGCCATCGGGGCGAAACACGCGGTGGCGTTTGACATCACGGCGGCATGTTCCGGATTTATTTACGCCTTACATATTGTGCAGGGATTTATTCAGGCGGGCATCTATAAGACGGCGCTGATCATCGGTGCGGAGACACTGAGCAAGGTGTTAGACTGGACGGACCGCAGTTCCTGCATCCTGTTTGGCGATGGAGCGGGCGCGGCGGTTGTCCGGGCGGACGAGACGGGTGTGGTGAAGACGCTGGTCGGCAGCGACGGAACGAAGAACGACGTTCTGTACTGCCAGGCGAGAAGTCTTGAAAACTGCCTGACGGGCGGCAGACCCGAGCTTGGTTTTATGCAGATGGACGGTCAGGAAGTCTTCAAGTTTGCGGTGAAGAAGGTACCGGAGATTGTGAATGCGATTCTGGAGGAGACCGGAACGGACCGCGAGGCGGTACAGCATTATCTGCTGCATCAGGCGAATATCCGGATTCTGGAAGCGGCGTCGCGCCGTCTGAAGGTTCCGATGGACAAGATTCCGGTCAATATCGAGCGCTACGGCAATACGTCGGCGGCTTCGATTCCGATTCTCCTGGATGAAATGCACCGGGACGGACGCTTAAAACGCGGCGATACGCTGGTGATGGCAGGTTTTGGCGCGGGTCTTACCTGGGGCGCGGCATTGATGACCTGGTAGGTGCCTGGAGAAGCAAAAAATATATAGCAAAACTAATGTACATTATTCCATTTTTTGATAAAATATAAGAACAGTGATTGCATTTTTGCGGTCACAAAAAGAAAATTCATTTAAAAAGGAGATTGAAACGATGTTAGAGAAAATGAAAGAAATTATTGCAGAGCAGCTGAGCGTAGACGCAGATTCCATTACCGAGGCTTCCTCTTTCAAGGATGATCTGGGTGCTGATTCCCTGGATCTGTTTGAGCTGGTTATGGCTCTGGAGGACGAGTACTCCGTAGAGATCCCGGCTGAGGATCTGCAGAACCTGGCAACGGTAGGCGATGTTATGAACTACTTAAAAGAAAAAGGTGTAGAGGCATAATGAAAACAAAGATCACAGAAATGTTGGGGATTGAATACCCGATTATTCAGGGCGGCATGGCATGGGTGGCAGAACATCATCTGGCAGCAGCCGTTTCTGAAGCTGGCGGTCTGGGCTTAATTGGCGGCGCCAATGCACCAGGTGAGGTTGTACGCGAGGAGATCCGCAAGGCGAGAGAGCTGACAAAGAAGCCGTTTGGTGTCAATGTCATGCTGATGAGCCCGTATGCGGATGACGTGGCAAAGGTAGTTGTAGAAGAAGGCATCAAGGTCGTAACGACCGGCGCCGGTATTCCAGGCAAATACATGGGCATGTGGAAGGAAGCCGGCATTAAGGTAATTCCGGTTGTCGCTTCGGTTGCACAGGCACGTCTGATGGAGAAGAGCGGCGCAGATGCAGTCGTTGCAGAAGGCATGGAGTCCGGCGGACACATTGGCGAGGCGACGACGATGACGCTCGTTCCGCAGGTGGTTGATGCGGTTTCGATTCCGGTGATTGCGGCTGGAGGTATCGCAGATGGACGCGGCATTGCGGCGGCATTTATGCTGGGCGCAGAGGCGGTCCAGATGGGAACCCGCTTCGTCGTATCGAAGGAATCTATCGTAAGCCAGGCTTACAAGGACAGAGTCATCAAGGCGAAAGACATTGATTCGACCGTAACCGGTATGAGTCACGGACATCCGATCCGCTGTCTTAGAAATAAGATGACGAGAGAGTATCTGAAGCTGGAAAAAGAGGGACGCCCGTTCGAGGAGCTGGAGTATTTAACCCTTGGAACGCTTCGGAAGGCAGTCATGGAAGGTGACGTGGACAACGGAACCGTGATGGCTGGACAGATTGCAGGTATGGTGAAGAAAGAGCAGACCTGCAAGGAAATGATTGAAGAAATGATGGCCCAGGCGGAGGCGCTTTTGGGCAGAAAGTAGAGAGTGAGTGTAACGCTATGAGCAAAATTGCATTTATTTTTCCGGGTCAGGGCGCACAGACCACTGGCATGGGACAGGATTTTTATCAGGAAACGGAAACGGGACGCGAGATGTTTGAGAAAGCAAGCGAGATCCTTGGGTTTTCAATGACCGATCTTTGCTTTGATCCGGCGCAGACGGACCGTCTGAATATCACGGAGTATACGCAGCCGGCGATGGTAACCGCCAGCCTTGCGATGATGCGTGTATTCATGGAACGTACCGGAATCTGCCCGGATGTGGCTGCGGGCCTGAGCCTGGGAGAATATCCTGCAATGGCGGCTGCAGGCGTTATGTCTGACGAAGATGCCATCCGTACCGTGCGGCAGAGAGGTATCCTGATGCAGGGCGAAGTCCCGGTTGGTCAGGGCGCCATGTCTGCCGTACTGGCGATGGATGCAGAGAAGATCGAAGAGGTGATCGCGCCGATCGAGGGCGTGCAGATTGCCAACTATAACTGCCCGGGACAGATTGTTATCTCTGGTAAGACAGAGGCGGTTGCCGAGGCAGGAGAGAAATTGAAGGAAGCGGGCGCAAAACGCGTTCTTCCGTTAAAGGTAAGCGGACCGTTCCATTCCAAGATGTTAGTGGGAGCTGGCGAGAAGCTTGGAAAGGTACTCGATACCGTTGAGATTCATACACCGGAGATTCCGTATATTGCGAATGTGACGGCAGATTATGTGACCAATGCAGCCGATGTAAAGCCGCTTCTGATGAAGCAGGTTTCTTCCTCTGTCCGCTGGGAGCAGACGATCCGGAAGATGTTAGCAGACGGTGTGGACACATTTATTGAGATCGGACCGGGTAAGACCCTGACTGGTTTCATGCGTAAAATCGACAAAAACGCGAAGGCGTTCAATATAGAGAAACTGGAAGATATCGACAAAGTAAAGGAGGCGCTTGGATGTTAAATGGAAAAGTAGCAGTTGTGACAGGTGCCAGCCGCGGCATTGGCCGTCAGATCGCTATTTCGATGGCGAAAGAGGGCGCTGTGGTGATCGTCAATTATAATGGCTCTGCGGCAAAAGCAGAGGATGTCGTAAGGGAAATTACCGAGGCGGGCGGACAGGCGGAAGCCGTTCAGTGCAATGTTTCGGATTACAGCGCGGCGGAGGTGTTCTTAAAGGACATTATCAGCCGCTATAAGAGAATTGATATTTTAGTCAACAACGCGGGCATTACCCGTGACAATCTTCTGATGAAGATGAGTGAGGAAGAGTTTGACGCTGTTATCGATACGAACTTAAAGGGCGCATTTAACTGCATTAAGCACGTATCCCGCCAGATGTTAAAGCAGAAGGGCGGACGCATCATCAATATTTCCTCTGTTTCCGGCGTGATGGGAAATGCGGGACAGGCAAATTACTGTGCGTCCAAGGCGGGCGTGATCGGACTGACCAAATCCGTGGCAAGGGAGATTGGAAGCCGTGGTATCACGGTCAACGCGATTGCACCGGGATTTATTGATACGGAAATGACCGCCGTTCTTCCGGACGATGTGAAGAAAGCGATGGGCGAGCAGATTCCGTTAAAACGTTTCGGTACGACCGAGGATGTAGCGCAGGCAGCCGTATTTCTGGCTTCTGACCGCGCAGCCTACATCACAGGACAGGTTCTGTGCGTGGACGGCGGAATGGCGATGTAGGGAAAAGGTGCTTTACAGATAGGCACTTTTGGAACCGAAAGTGGCGTACGATAACGTAGTGGCAGCAGATTTTGCCGATTTGGAATGCGAAGCATCGGCAAAATCGTGTCGCAGTTTGCACAACGTGTGAACTGTGACGATAGAAAGGCAGGTTTTTAGATGGGAAATAAGACACGTGTAGTAGTAACCGGTCTGGGAGCGATCACTCCGATTGGAAATGACGTAGCAAGCTTCTGGCAGGGATTAAAGGATAAAAAAGTCGGTATTGCGCCGATCACATATTTTGATACAACTGATTATAAGGCAAAGCTGGCAGGCGAGGTAAAGGATTTTGATCCGAAGAAATACATGGATCCGAAGGCGGCGAGACGTATGGAGCCGTTTTCTCAGTATGCGGTAGCGGCAGCCGGTGAAGCGATCGCACAGGCGGGTCTGGATATGGAAAAAGAGGATCCGTTCCGCGTGGGAACCAGCATCGGTTCCGGTATCGGAAGCTTACAGGCGATGGAACGTGAGCATAAAAAAATGCTGGAAAAAGGACCGAACCGCGTGAATCCGCTGCTCGTTCCGATGATGATCAGCAACATGGCAGTCGGCAATGTAGCACTGCATTATGGTTTAAAGGGCAAATCCATCAACGTTGTAACTGCCTGCGCGACCGGTACAAATTCCATCGGTGAGGCGTTCCGCTCGATCCAATACGGCGAGGCAGACGTGATGGTAGCCGGTGGTACCGAGTCTGCGATCACACCGCTCGGTATGGCAGGTTTCGCGGCTCTGACGGCTCTTTCTACCAATGATGACCCGGAGACGGCATCCCGTCCGTTTGATAAGGACCGCGATGGTTTCGTCATGGGCGAGGGCGCTGGTATCGTAGTTCTGGAGTCCTTAGAGCACGCGCAGAAGCGCGGCGCAAAGATTCTGGCAGAGGTAGTCGGCTACGGCGGAAGCAACGATGCATTCCACATCACTTCTCCGGCAGAGGATGGAAGCGGCGCAGCGTATGCGATGGAGATGGCGCTCAAGGATGCAGGTATCGCACCGGAGAAGATTGATTACATCAATGCACATGGAACCAGTACACACCATAACGATCTCTTCGAGACGATGGCAGTGAAAAAAGCGCTGGGCGATCACGCTTACAAGGTAAAAATTAACTCCACTAAGTCGATGATTGGACATCTTTTAGGTGCAGCGGGCGGTGTTGAGTTTATCGCCTGCGTGAAATCCATTGAGGATGGATTTGTACACGCAACCGCAGGTTTAAAAGAGGCAGGCGAGGGCTGCGATCTGGATTACACGATGGGCGAGGGTGTTCCGATGGATATCCACTATGCCCTGACCAACTCCCTGGGATTTGGTGGTGTCAATGCCAGCCTGGTAATCAAGAAATTTGAGGACTAAATATAATTTGAGGACGTTTTTGTGTGGATGATTGAATGATTGGAAGCAGCGCACTGGAGCTGGCGGAAGAGACTTGCAGCATACAAAAATGATGTCTGGGAAAGCGAAAGAGGTAACTGAAATTATGATGGGAATTAAAGAGATCCAGGAGATCATCCCGCACCGTCATCCGTTTCTTTTGATCGACTGTATCGAGGAAGTGACACCGGGCGAGGGCGCGGTTGGATATAAAAATGTAACATACAACGAGCCGTGGTTTGCAGGTCATTTTCCGCAGGAGCCGGTCATGCCGGGCGTCCTGATCGTGGAGGCGCTGGCGCAGGTCGGCGCGGTTGCGATTTTAAGTGAAGAAGGAAATAAGGGCAGGACGGCATATTTCGGGGCAATCAACAACGCAAAATTCAAGAAAAAGGTAGTTCCGGGCGACAAGTTAAAGCTGGAGTGCCATATCATCAAGAGAAAAGGACCGGTCGGCATCGGAAGTGCGACGGCAACCGTCGATGGCAAGCTGGCTGTTTCCGCAGAGCTGACGTTTATGATTGGCTAATAAGTGAGGTTGAATAAGAGATGTTTAAAAATCTGTTTAAGAAATCGTATACTTCGATCAATACAAACGACCACGGTTCTGCCGGCGTAAGCCGTGCGGAGAGTGCGAAAGCAGATAAAAGGGCGGCAGAGGCAGCACAGGAAAAACCGGAGAAGATTCCGAGCCGTCCGACGGCGATGACGCCGGAAAGTCTGCGTTCTTTATGGCGTAAGTGTAATAAATGTGAGAAACCGATTCTGGTGCAGGATGTCAAGGACAACCTGTATGTGTGCCCGCGCTGCGGCGGATATTTCCGGATGCATGCGTACCGCCGGATTGAGATGCTGATCGATGAAGGTACCTTTGAAGAGTGGGATAAGGAGATGTCTGTGGTCAATCCGCTTGCATTTCCGGGCTATGAGGGCAAGGTTGAGGCAGCCAGAGAGAAAACTGAGTTAAATGAGGCGGTTGTCACTGGTAAAGGAAAGATTCACGGTTATGAGACTGTGATTGCGGTCTGCGACTCCCGTTTCCTGATGAGCAGCATGGGTCACAACATGGGAGAGAAGATTGCCCGTGCGGTAGAGCGTGCGACCGAGGAACGGCTTCCGGTTATCATCTACGCGGCCTCCGGCGGCGCGAGAATGCAGGAGGGCATGATCTCCCTGATGCAGATGGCGAAAACTTCCGCAGCCTTAAAACGTCATTCCGAGGCGGGACTTCTCTACATAAGCTTTATGACGGATCCGACCACCGGCGGCGTAACGGCAAGCTTTGCGTCCCTGGGCGATATCATCCTGGCAGAGCCGGGAGCGCTGATTGGATTTGCGGGTCCGCGTGTCATCGAGCAGACGATCGGCCAGAAGCTCCCGGAGGGCTTCCAGAGAGCCGAGTTCCAGCTGACACACGGTTTTGTGGATCAGATCGTGGAAAGAAAAGATCAGAAGCGTGTTCTGGGACAGATTTTGAAGCTTCACAGCCAGGAGCATGGCTGGGAGAAATGGAACGACGAGGCGGAGAACCACACAGAAGCGGCATCTGCATCCAGGGCAGAAAAAGCAGCTTCTGTGGAGGAAGGCAAGTTAAAGAGCCGGAAAGCACCGTTCTCCGGTATCATGCGCCAGAAGACCTTAAATAAGATCGCAGGTCGAGAGAGAGACGCCTGGGAGGCAGTACGCCAGTCCCGTAGCGCCGGACGTCTGAACGCCAGCGATTATATCCGGATCCTGTTTGACGATTTTACCGAGTTCCACGGCGACCGGTATTATGGCGATGATATGGCGGTCATCGGCGGTGTGGCATCTTTCTATGGAATGCCGGTCACGGTCATTGGACAGGAGAGAGGTAAATCCCCGAAAGACAGCATGAAGCACAACTTCGGCATGCCGTCTCCGGAAGGATACAGAAAGGCGCTCCGTCTGATGAAACAGGCGGCGAAATTTAACCGTCCGATCATCTGTTTTGTCGATACGCCAGGTGCATTCCCGGGTATGGAGGCAGAGGAGAGAGGCCAGGGCGAGGCGATTGCCCGCAACCTCTTTGAGATGTCGGATATGAAGGTGCCGATTCTGGCGATTATCACCGGTCAGGGCGGCAGCGGCGGCGCACTGGCGCTGGCGGTTTCCAACGAGGTATGGATGATGGAGAATGCGACCTACTCGATCCTTTCTCCGGAGGGCTTTGCTTCGATTCTGTGGAAAGATGCCAAGAGAGCCAGCGAGGCGGCGAAGGTCATGAAGATGACGGCAGAGGATCTGTATGAGCTTGGCATGATCGAGCGCATTATCTGCGAGGATGAGCCGGCAACCGATGACAACATCGAGGAGATCGGACGCATCATCGACCGCCATATGCGCGAGTTCTTCCAGTCCTGCGCGGAAAAGACACCGGATGAGATCGCGGAGCAGCGGTATGAACGTTTTAGAAAAATCTAAAAAATAGATATTGAAAGGGGGTTGCCGCGCGGCGGTCCCCTTTGTGAATATAGGAGATCGTATGAGTACAATTTTATCACAGTTAAAACCGCTGAAAATTGGTGATCTGACGGCGAAGCTTCCGATCATCCAGGGCGGTATGGGGGTTGGCATCAGCCTGTCCTCGCTGGCAGGAGCCGTGGCGGGGGCTGGCGGCATCGGCATTATTTCCACTGCCCAGATCGGTTTCCGGGAGCCGGATTTTGCCGAACATCCGCAGGAGGCGAACCTGCGCGCGATCGGTTCAGAGTTGCAGAAGGCGCGCGCGATCGCGAAGGGCGGCATCGTGGGCTTTAATATCATGGTGGCAACGAAAAACTATGCGGAGTACGTTAAAACGGCGGTCAAGGCGGGCGCTGACCTGATCATATCGGGCGCAGGACTTCCTGTTTCCCTGCCGGAGTATGTGAAAGGGACGGCGACGAAGATTGCGCCGATCGTTTCCTCCGTTAAGGCGGCGACGGTCATCTGTCGGATGTGGGACCGCAAGTACCAGACCGCACCGGATCTGGTGGTCGTTGAGGGACCTCTGGCGGGCGGACATCTGGGATTTGACCGTGAGAAGCTGACCGAGCTGGAGGTAGACACGCCGCACGCAGCCGAGACATTCCATCAGGCGGAATATGACGAGGAAGTGCGGGGAATTATCGCGCTGGTTAAAAAATACGCGCAGAAATATGGCAAATCGATTCCGGTTGTGACGGCTGGCGGCATCTACGACCATGCGGATGTGATGCACCAGATGGAGCTTGGCGCGGACGGCGTGCAGGTGGCAACCCGTTTTGTGACAACCGAGGAATGCGATGCACCGATGGCATATAAGCAGGCATATCTGGATGCGAAGGAAGAGGACATCGTGATTGTCAAAAGTCCGGTCGGCATGCCGGGACGTGCGATCAAGAATGCGTTCTTAAAAGAACTGGAAAAAGGAAGACAGGCAGTGACACACTGTTACCAGTGTCTGGAACACTGTGATCCGGCGAAGATCCCATACTGCATCACGCAGGCACTCGTCAATGCCGCCCGCGGTGATGAAGATCATGCGTTGATTTTCTGCGGCGGAAACGCGTGGAGAGCAGAGAAAATCGAGACGGTTGAGGGCGTGATGCGGGCGCTGTGCGAAGGGTAGGATAGATCTTGGCACCATAGATTTTGGCAGAGTTCAGGGATAAGCCAAGATGAAACTTGCAAATAGTTTGATATAAGATGCAAAAATATAAAAAGAGGGTTTGCAAAATGCAGCCCTCTTTTTATATTTATCTTAAAAATCATCCCCTAAAACGATTCAAACAAGCATAAATTTCCTGCACGCGCGGCATTGCCAGTCCCATGACCGCATATGAAGCATCGCTGAACACAGAGAGCCCGTCTGCTTCATAGGCTTTTAAGAGTGTGGCAACCGTTTCCTGTACGGTGCAGCGCTCCAGAAGCCCTTTTTCCAGGCAGTAGCGCACCATCTGGGCGAGTGCGGCGGTCTGCTCGCTGTCGGCAAGCTGTTCGACGAAGCGCAGATCGACCGGCTCTTTGGCAACCTGGAAAGAGTGTTTGTCGTGGACACGGACTTTGATACGCGTGTTCCGGTCGGAATTTCGGTCAGCTTCGCGGCGTCCTCCGCGACCGCGTTCAAAGCGTCCTGCATCGGAGGCGCTGCCGCCGCGATTGCCAAACCGTCCAGAACGACCGCTGTTTTCGCCCTCTTCCTGAGATTCACCGCCTGCTTCTGCGCGGCTGTCGCCAAAATTCAGTGCCATCGCGCCCACAGCCCGTCCTGTTCCGTCAGCCGCCAGCTTCCGCCCAGCCGTCGGGAGCTTGAACCCAGGAGCCTGGATGGCGGGTTTGGAAACTTCCTGTTCGCAGGCATTTTTTACCATCTCCGTGATATCAAACGGGCGGTATGCATCCATCTGGATGATAGTGTCTGCGATGAAGAAGTAGGCACCGGAGCTTCCAGCTACGAGGACGGTGGAGATGCCTGCCTGCTTGTAGAGATCGCGGGCGCGTTCGATGAACGGGGTGATCGGCTCTTTATCGCGGCTGACGATGCGCTGCATCAGGTCGTCCCGCAGCATGAAGTTGGTAGCGGAGGTGTCCTCATCGATCAGGAAAGCGCGGGTTCCCGCTTCAATGCTTTCGATCACGGCTGCCGCCTGGGAGGTACTGCCGCTGGCATCGGCGGTGGAAAAGCAGGTGGTGTCTTTTTTGTTCGGCAGATCCCGGATAAAGAGGGAAATATCAACGTGGTTGATGCTGCGTCCATCCTCGGCGCGCAGCTTGACTGCGGTTTCATCGGTGATGACATATTCACGTCCATCCCCTGGAATATGGTTGTAGACGCCGGATTCCAGCGCTTTTAGCAGTGTGGATTTGCCGTGGTAGCCGCCGCCCACGATCAGGGTGATGCCGCGGTGGATTGCCATGCCGGAGATCGGACCGTGTCCCGGAAGATTCAGAGTGATTCTTAAGGAATCCGGGGAATGGAACGCCACACTGCCCTTCATCGGACGGTCGGAGACGCCGGTTTCACGCGGCAGGATTGAGCCGTCTGCAACGAAGGAGACGAGATCTAAGCGTTTCAGCTCATTGCGGATAAATTGCTGGTCGTCTGCCAGCGTGATGCGGTTTTTGATTTCGGCGTTGTTCTGGCGGCGGTAGAAAAAGACGTTTTCGACACAGCCTGGAAGAAAATCAAAGAAAATCCGGATCAGTTCACCTGAGTTGATGGTGCGCCCGAATGCCGGGAAACCAACCTCAAAACGGGCTGTAATCTCATTTCTCCCGATCTCGCAGGCGGTCCGGGAGAGAACCTCCTGACCGGGACGGCTGGTGGCGATCAGACCGCTTTTTCCAGAACCTTTTGCCTTGAAAGAAAGACGTCCGATCTCACGGGAAAAACAGCGGAGCAGGTAATCTTCGAGCGCCGTTTTTTTCCACGGCGTATCAAAGAGCTCTGCCGGGAATCCGGCTTTCGTATGGCGGATCTGGACACTGACCTTGGAAGGGGAAGCAAATGGGTCACCCTGTACATGGTCGATGGATAAAATATACGTATTAAAATCATAAGCGCCGCGCACATCCTTGTAAGCCGGGTAGCTTTTGTGATCGATGGAGGTGAGGAGACGCTTTAAATCTGCGGATTGTTTCATTCTGAATACCTCGTTTTCATAATATTAAATCATATTTCAATGTCTTCACGGTTTTTGGCAGGAGAATCCATATAAAATGACCTTTTTCAAAGAATGTCTGTCATGTGAAGGAGATGATAGTTCTTATTTTAAAGATCCAAATTCTGAAATGCAAGCGGAATGGACGAAAAGAAATGATATAATTGTATTTATTTATGGTGTATGTTTAGCGTCTTTTTATACTTGTCTGAGTATAAAATGTTCTGAGCGCACCATATGACAGCAGGGAGGTAGATGCATGTTAAATGCACTCTGGGCGTTTATGATGCTTACGGGGCTTGGCTGGGCGACGGTGCATGGGACGCTGGGGGCGGTGACGGAGGGAATGCTTGCAGCGGCGGGGGATGCAGTTTCGCTGGGAATCACGATGCTGGGGGTGATGGCGTTCTGGACGGGAATTTTGGAGATCGGACGGCGGGCGGGGCTGATTGAGCAGTTGTCGGCGGGGATGCGGCCGGTGCTTCATTTCCTCTTTCCACGCATTCCAGCGGGTCATCCGGCGCTTTCTTCGATGGCCGCCAATATGATTGCCAATATGCTGGGGCTTGGCTGGGCGGCGACCCCGGCGGGGCTTACGGCGATGAAGGAGCTGGAAGAACTGGAGGAGGAACGGAGAGCGGCGGGGGATCCGGCGGCGGTCACACAGGGAACGGCGAGCGATGAAATGTGTACGTTTCTGGTCGTAAATATTTCATCGCTGCAGCTCATTCCTATCAATATGATTGCCTACCGGAGCCAGTACGGATCGGCGCACCCGCTGGCCGTGGCCGGTCCGGCGTTCCTGGCGACCTGTGTCAGCACGCTGGCAGGAGTGGCGGTGTGCCGCGTGATGTGCAGGAGAAAGCAATATAAATCAATAAAAAAGGGTAGCTGGAAATAGAAAACGTAATTTGGCGTCATGTAGGGGAAAAATTTCACACAAAAAACAAATTTATCCCCTATAATGCCCTTGTTAAAATAAGGGGCTCTGGAAACAGATCCATTATCATAGAACGCGGATTCAAACCATACATATAAAACAAGTATAGACACGGGAGCCGTCGAATGCGCTGCATTAATTACCTCTCTGAATACCTGGTTCCGGTTGTTTTGTTTTATATCGTTGGGTTTGCGGTGCTTCAGAAACGCCCGGTTTTTGATGATTTTATCGAAGGGGCGCTTGCGGGGCTTAAAACGGTGGCTGGAATCCTGCCGACGCTGGTGGGACTGATGGCGGCGGTCGGCGTGCTTCGGACCTCCGGTTTTCTCGATTTCCTCTCCGGGGTGCTGGCGGGACCGGCGGCATTTCTGCATATACCGGCACAGGTGGTTCCACTGCTTCTGGTGCGTCTGGTGTCCAGTTCGGCGGCGACGGGGCTGCTCTTAGATATTTTTAAAACGTATGGACCCGATTCGCGGCTCGGCATGATGGTGTCGGTTCTTGAGAGCTGCACGGAGACGGTTTTTTATACGATGAGTGTCTACTATCTGACCGTGCGGATCTCAAAGACGCGATGGACGCTTGCGGGGGCGCTGATTGCAACGTTCGCGGGGCTTGTGGCGAGTATCTTATGTAGTGCCATGGTAACTGTTCACGGGTAGGAATTTTCTGAACTGAAAATTCCATACGATACAGTTCTGGCTGCAGATTTTGCCGGTTTGGAATGCGAAGCATCGGCAAATTCCGTTACTGGGTACGTGTGCGTGAACAGTAACAAGTGCCATGTTATAAGAGAAGATGTAAGAAATTTGCTAGTTGTCTTGCCGCACAGAATATTGTATAATCGGTAGGGTAAATTGCCGTTTTGCGCGCTGAAACCAAGGATGAGAGGGAAAACTGTGGGAAATTATGAGACGCTGAATGAGCTTCTGGTGACGCTGTTCCGCGATGTGATGGACATAGAACAGAAGGTAATCATTACGCCGGAGTTTAAAGACATCACGAATAACGATATGCATGTGATCGAAGCGATCGGGATTGGTGAACCGAAAAATATGTCATCGATTGCCAGAGAACTGTCCGTTACGGTGGGAACGCTCACGATTGCCATGAACAGCCTGGTCAAAAAAGGCTATGTGGAACGAAGCCGGGGACTCGAGGATCGGCGGGTCGTATATATTTCTCTTTCAGAGCGGGGCAGAAAAGCGTATGGGCATCACGCCCGGTTCCACCGGGAGATGATCGAGAGCCTGACAAGCGATCTGTCGGAAGATGAGATGCAGACGTTGGTAAAGGCGCTGATGAAGCTGAATCAGTGGTTTAGGAGTAAGGATGGGCAGCGGTAAAAAGAATGGATGTAGTCTGCACTGGATGGAAACAGGTGTGAAAGACAAAAACGGTTGCGAAAACCGTGAAGCAACTGCTGCGAGGAGAATACAAGGAGGTACATTATGAAGAAATTTATGGTAATGGCAGCTGGTCTTATGATGGCAGCTGTTCTGGGCGCATGTGCGCCGACGGCAAGAAATACAGGAGAAACCAGCGAACATGGAACTGCCCCGGCAGGTGCGGCGCAGCAGGAGACTGTAGACGGCGTGGCTGAGAAAGAAAGCATGGTGGTAACGGATGCAGATCCGACGGTAACCGTTTGCGTATATTCTGTAAAATCTGATAAGAGCGGCTTAAAACAGAATATGGATGGCATTGACGGCGATGAGCTGGATGCACAGGAACTGCTTGATAAGATGGCAGAGGTGGGCGTCATTGAAGAGGGAATCACCGTGGATAAATTTGAGCAGAAGGACGGCGCCCTGACGCTGGATCTCTCCTCCTTAAAGGAGTCCTCTGACAAGCTGGTTGTCATGGCCATTGCCAATACATTTATCCAGAACTACGAGGCAAAGACGCTGGAGTTGAGCGTAGCAGGCGAGAAGATCGGCGACGGTCCGATGAGCTTTGAGAAGAATTACAAGAAAGTAAACTAAAGCATGAAAATGCGAAAAGAGCGGGATCCCTGAAGTCTGCGGATGCATACAGGGAGATACCGCTCTTTTTCTCTTATACGTGCAATTTCTCCGTCATCAGCCATGTTTGAAAATACGGTTTGATGACCCGGAAGGAAGCGCCGTCCATGTTCAGGATGAACTGGTGGAAGCTCTTGGCGTTGAATTTGTTTCCAAGTACCTCCTCGGCTTCCTGGCGCATGGTCAGGATTTCCAGATAGCCGATATAGTATTTCAGGTAATTGCCCGGATTATCAATGATTGCCAGGTATATCTCGCGCGCGGATTCCGGATCCGTAAATCCGTAGGAATTTTCCAGATAACTGGTGGTTGTGGCGAGATCCCAGCCATCATAGTGGATGCAGATGTCGAGAAGCGCGTACAGCCCGTAGCTGCTGGCTTCGCTGCAGCGCATCAGCGGTTTGACCGCTTCCGGCAGTCCGTTGTCGAAGGAGTAGGCGTACAGTTCGCTGTAGAGTCCCCAGCCTTCGTTGTAGCCGCCGCAGGCAAGAAGCCGCCGTACCGGAACCGGCTCCCGGTCATTGAAATAAGCCGACTGGTAGAGATGCCCCGGATAGCCCTCGTGCGCCAGCATGGTGTAGAGGTTCTGCTCAGTGCTTGCTTTTTCGTTGATGTAAATGGTGTTGGAACCGTCGGAATCGATCGGCGGTACGAGGAAAAACGCCGGGGACAGGGAAGATTCCAGCGCTTCCGGGACGTATTTGATCGCGTAGGAGGTATCTGTAAGCGCCGGGAAATCATCCTGAATCTGCGTCTGTAAATTCTGAAGGATCTCATCCGGATCGGAGAGTGTGATGGCAGAGTCGGTCATCTGCCGGACGAGTTCCGGATGTTCCTTTAAGCGGACGCGGATTTCGGATAAATCTGCCTGCATCTGCTTCTCAATCCGCGTTTTGAGCGCATCGACCGAAGAATCTGTGCCGGTCAGCGCCGCCGCAAGATAGGCATAATACTCCCTGCCGTGTTCGTAGGTGCTAAGTCCTCCTGCCTCCGGATGGGAGCCCTTGAGCGATTCCAGTGCTTTAGAGAGGTTTGTATATGCCGGGATAAAGTGTTCCTTTAAAATGGTCAGATGTTTTGCTTTGTAGGACGCCTTTTCTGCATTGCTTAAGCCCTCAACCGCATTTAAGCGGGAGGCAAATGTTTCCGTCAGCAGGCTGTTTTCCGGGCGGATGAGGTAGCTTTTACAGGATTTTAAAATCCGGTCGATGGTGTCGTCGGACGGTGCGAGACCGGCGTCTGCCTGCGCCTGTTCATACGTTGCGAGCTGCTTGTAATATGTGTCGATCTGCGAAAGCAGTGCCAGGTAATGGTCGATGTCGGCACGGTTGTAAAATGTATATTCGGCTAATAAGGTCGGAAGTTCCGCCTGCGTGCCGATCAGGGCGCTTAACGGCTGATTGTAGAGTTCCAGTCCCTTCGAGCCGGCTTCCGTCTCCAGTGTGTCCTTCATCATCCGGTAGGTGAAGAGCTGGTCGGAGGTCAAGAGAGAGGTATCGAAGGAAGAAAGTTCCTCAAGAATGGCCGCGTTTTCCTCGGAATCTTTTTGAAGCTGTTCCAGGGAATATTCTGGAAATTTCATCTCCGGTTCGGTGATACCGTAATTTTCCGGATTCCGGACAAGAAAATGAAGGGAGAGCGGATCATCCTGCACGCTTTCTTGAAACTGGTGTGCGAGAAACGCATCAAAACGCGCCTGTTCGCTGGCAGCATCGGACGATGCATTGGAAGGAGAACCAGTCTGCCCGGAAGCGGCGTAGGATTCGGCGGGGGTTCCTGAGCCGGAAGAACCAGCGCATCCGGAGAGCGCCAGGGCAGCAGCTGCAGCGATCGCGAGCGCTGTGCGCGGCAGGGGCGGGAAGGAAAAGCGTTTCTGCATAATATAATACCTCCAAAACAAATATATATGTCTGCAAGTATACCATACTTGACAAAGGGATGCAAAACAGATAGACTTAATCTATATATTTATATATGAAGAAAAGGCAGAGAAAAGAAGGTGGCTTGCCTTTAATCGCAGATGGAAAACCATGGGCGGTTAGAGGCTTTTTTTGTGAAGAACACAATTTAAAGCGCAATTTTAATAAGGAGGGCATGATAAATGTGTCAGAACTGTAAGAAACCTTACTATATAACAACTGCGATTGCCTATACATCGGGCAAACCGCATATCGGAAATACCTATGAGATCGTGCTGGCGGACAGCATTGCGCGCTACAAGAGGGCGCAGGGCTACGATGTGCGTTTCCAGACGGGCACCGATGAGCATGGTCAGAAGATCGAGTTAAAGGCAGATGAGGCTGGCATCACGCCGAAGCAGTTTGTCGATAACGTGGCGGGTGAGATCAAGACGATCTGGGATCTGATGAATACATCCTACGACAAATTTATCCGCACCACTGACGAGGATCATGAGGCGCAGGTAAAGAAGATTTTCAAGAAGCTCTATGATCAGGGCGATATTTACAAGAGCTGCTACGAGGGACTTTACTGTACCCCGTGCGAGTCCTTCTGGACCCAGTCCCAGGTCGTAGACGGCAAATGCCCGGACTGCGGACGTCCGGTACAGCCGGCGAAGGAAGAGGCATATTTCTTCCGTATGAGCAAATATGCGCAGAGACTCATCGATTATATCAATGAGCACCCGGAGTTCATCCAGCCGGTTTCCCGTAAAAATGAGATGATGAACAACTTCCTGCTTCCGGGCCTGCAGGATCTGTGTGTTTCCCGTACTTCCTTTAAATGGGGGATTCCGGTTGATTTCGACCCGAAGCACGTTGTATATGTATGGCTGGATGCACTGACCAACTATATCACTGGTCTTGGATATGACTGCGATGGCGAGAGCGGCGAGCTGTTCAAGAAATACTGGCCGGCAGACCTGCATCTGATTGGTAAGGATATTATCCGTTTCCATACCATTTACTGGCCGATCTTTTTGATGGCACTCGACCTGCCGCTTCCAAAGCAGGTATTTGGTCATCCGTGGCTGTTACAGGGCGACGGCAAGATGAGTAAATCCAAGGGAAATGTGATTTACGCCGATACACTGGTTGATTTCTTTGGCGTGGATGCAGTCCGCTACTTCGTTCTGCATGAGATGCCGTTTGAGAACGATGGCGTTATTACCTGGGAGCTGATGGTAGAGAGACTGAACTCGGATCTGGCAAATATCCTCGGCAACCTCGTAAAGAGAACGGTATCGATGACGAACCAGTACTTTGGCGGCGTGGTAGCCGACAAGGGCGTGACGGAGCCGGTGGACGAGGATCTGAAGAAGGTAGTGCTGGAAGCAGTCCGCAAGGTTGATGAGAAGATGGATAAGCTGCGCGTTGCCGATGCGATCACCGAGATCTTCAATATTTTCCGCCGCAGCAACAAATACATTGACGAGACAACCCCGTGGATTCTGGCAAAGGAAGAGGACAAGCAGGATCGTCTTGCAACGGTTCTCTACAACCTGGTTGAGTCTATCACGATTGGTGCGTCCCTGCTTGAATCCTTCATGCCGGAGACCTCGGAGAAGATCTTAAAAGAATTAAATACCGTAAAACGTGAACTGCCACAGATGGATGCATTTGGCCGTTATCCGTCCGGAAATAAGGTGACTGAGGAGCCGGAGGTTCTCTTTGCCCGCCTGAAACTCGACGATGTGATGAAGAAAGTCAAAGTTATCCAGGAAGAGCAGAAGAAGGCAGTTGCTGCAAAGGCAGAGCCGGAGAAGGAAGAGGACGAGAAAGCCGAGGGCATCGATATCGAGCCGAAAGCAGAGATTACCTACGATGATTTTGCAAAACTGCAGTTCCAGGTTGGCGTGATCCTCTCCTGCGAGGCTGTTCCGAAGTCCAAGAAGCTTCTCTGCTCCCAGGTTCAGGTCGGAAGCCAGGTACGTCAGATTGTCAGCGGAATCAAACATTCTTATTCTCCGGAGGAGATGGTAGGTAAGAGAGTTATGGTTGTGACAAACCTGAAACCGGCGAAGCTGGCAGGTATCCTGTCTGAGGGCATGATTCTCTGTGCAGAGGATGCAGAAGGCAAGCTGTCTCTGATGACCACCGAGAAGGATATGCCGGCGGGCGCAGAAATCTGCTAATATCAGATGTGAGATGACTCCCATCTTGCAGCAAGAATATTGAGACATTCTTGAATGGAAATGGAGAAATATAAGTTATATGATATTTGACACACACGCCCATTATGATGATGAGGCATTTGATGAGGACCGGGAGGCGCTACTTTCCGGTCTGGCAGCAGGCGGGATCGGAACGGTTGTCAATGTGGGTGCCGATATGGAGAGCACAAAGACCACCATTGAACTGACGAAGAGATATCCCTTTATCTACGGCGCGGCCGGTGTTCATCCCAGCAGCACGGCAGAGCTTGACGAGGAAAAATTTGCCGAACTCCGTGTATTGGCACAGTCGGATAAGATTGTTGCAATCGGAGAGATTGGTCTGGATTATTACTGGGAAGAGCCGGATCATGAGACACAGAAAAAATGGTTCCACCGCCAATTAAATCTGGCGCGGGAATTAAAACTTCCAGTCATCATCCACAGCCGCGACGCGGCGAAGGATACGCTCGATATCATGAAGGAAGAGCACTCCGGGGAGATAGGCGGTGTGATTCATTGCTTCTCCTATGGAAAAGAGATGGCGGCAGAGTATTTAAAGATGGGCTTTTACTTAGGCATCGGCGGCGTACTGACCTTCAAGAACGCGAAAAAGCTTCTGGAAGTAGCCGAGATGGCGCCGCTCGACCGTCTGGTACTCGAAACCGACTGCCCCTACCTCGCTCCGGTTCCCAACCGCGGCAAACGCAACTCCTCACTGAACCTGCCATATGTGGCGGAAAAGCTGGCAGAAATCAAGAAATGTACACCGGAAGAGATCGTCCGTGCGACTGAAGAGAATGCGCGGAGGCTGTACCGGTTAATGTAAAGAAGAGAGGAGGAATCTGGCTGGGTGGTGTCTCGGTCAGGTTCCGGACTCCGGGAAAGGATTTTCGGAATGGATCTTGGAAACCCGAAGAATACAATCGAAGTAATACAGAAATACAATTTTGCTTTCCAGAAAAAATTCGGTCAGAATTTTCTGATTGATACGCACGTGCTGGACAAGATTATCTCAGCGGCGGGCATGACCAAGGAGGACACCGTCCTGGAAGTCGGTCCTGGCATCGGTACGATGACACAGCGCCTTTCACAGGCGGCAGGACAGGTCATCGCCGTGGAGATCGATACAAACCTGATTCCGATCTTAAAAGATACGCTTCAGGATTGCGAAAATGTAACCGTTATCAACGAAGATATTTTAAAGATTGACATAAAAAAACTGGCGGAAGAGAAAGGCGGCGGACGTCCGGTTAAGGTCGTGGCGAACCTGCCGTACTACATCACGACCCCGATCATCATGGGGCTGTTTGAGAGCGGCGCGCCGATCGACAACATTACGGTTATGGTGCAGAAAGAGGTCGCAGACCGGATGCAGGTAGGTCCGGGCTCGAAGGATTACGGCGCCCTGTCGCTGGCGGTTCAGTATTATGCCGAGCCGTACATCGTGGCAAATGTGCCGCCGAACTGCTTCATTCCGCGTCCGAATGTCGGCTCAGCGGTCATCCGCCTGACCCGCCATGCGAAGCCGCCGGTGGAGGTAAAGGATAAAGATTTAATGTTCCGCCTCATCCGCGCGTCCTTCAACCAGCGCCGGAAAACCCTGCAGAACGGGCTTTCCAACGCGCAGGATCTCTCCTTTAGCAAGGAAGAGATCGCAGCCGCAATCGAGTCGCTGGGACTTTCCCCGTCCGTGCGCGGCGAGACGCTGACGCTGGCGCAGTTTGCAGCGCTTTCGGATGTGCTTGGGAAATAGAAATTGGATAAGAGAAATATAAAAAAGTCCCATCCTTATGCAGATTCAAATCTGAAAGGATGGGACTTTTTGAATTTTTTGCTTTTTTAAAATTATTCCGACAATAAAATCCGGTCATTATCCAGCGCGTGGCCTGCGCCGGTCTTGAAGCGGGCGATCAGATCCTCGACAGTCATGGAAGCGCGCTCTGCGCCGCCGACGTCGAGCACGATATTTCCGTTTGCCATCATGAGCGTGCGGTTTCCGAGCTCCAGAGCCTGGTTCATATTGTGGGTGATCATCAGGCAGGTGATTTTCTCCTCAGCAACGATATTTTTCGTCAGCTCCAGTACTTTTTCAGCTGTTCCCGGATCGAGGGCGGCAGTGTGCTCATCGAGCAGCAGAAGCTTCGGCGTGATGAGGGTTGCCATGAGCAGGGTGAGCGCCTGGCGCTGACCGCCGGAGAGAAGTCCGACCGGCTGGGTCATCCGGTCTTCAAGCCCCATATTTAAGAGGGAGAGGCGTTCGCGGAACGCATCCTTATCTTTCTTGGAAATGCGGGAAAATGGCGATTTCCCCTTTGCGGTCCGCAGATAGGCGAGGGCAAGATTTTCTTCGATCGTCATGCCCGGCGCCGTTCCCTTTAACGGGTCCTGGAAGAGGCGGCCGACCATCAGGCTGCGCTTGTGCTCCGGCATATAGGTGATGTCCTCGCCGTCCAGCTCGATAAAGCCGTCATCGACGTAGAAGCTGCCGGCAATCGCATTGAACAGGGTCGATTTTCCGGCGCCGTTGGAACCGATGATTGTCACGAAATCGCCGTGATCCAGATGCAGGGACAGCCCGGAGAGCGCCTGTTTGGCGTTGACAGTTCCCGGATTAAAGGTTTTTGATATCGACTGAATATTTAACATGCTCCGTGTCCTCCCTTCCGGCGTGCCGCTGCATTTTTACGTGTCTGGAATGCCGCCCATTTCCGGATCGTCGGAAATGCGATTGCCAGCGCTACGATCACAGCGGTGATCAGTTTCAGCCCCTGTACAGGCATGATTTTTGTATACAGGACGATAGCGTAGATAAAACGGTAAATAATCGAACCGATGACGGTGGCGATGACACCTCTTGCCACGCCGCGGCGTCCGAGGACGGTTTCACCGATGATCAGGCAGGCAAGACCGATCACGACGATACCCGTGCCGCCGTTGATGTCGGCGGTATTCTGGTACTGACCGACCATTGCGCCGGAGAGTGCGGTCAGCGCATTGGCGATGCATAAGCCGACCGTAATGGTAAATGTCGGGTTGATCGAGGAGGCGCGCACCATGTCAATGTTGTTGCCGGTTGCCCGGATGGAGAGTCCCAGACGGGTACCGAGAAAATAGACGAGCAGTGCGCCCGCAAGCACAGTTACGCAGATTGCCAGAAGTGCTTCATACCAGTCACCCCCGATACCGGTTTTCTGAAGCAGGGAAAAGATGGTCTCTGTCTTTAAAAGACTCACGTTGGCACTCCAGCCCATTACCATCAGATTGATGGTGTAGAGTCCCATATTGGTGATGATACCGGCGAGAATGGACGGCACGCCGAGACGGGTCTGCTGAAATGCGGTAACAAATCCGGCGCAGATGCCTGCAAGCATGGCAGCCGGAACCGCGAGGAATGGATGCCCTGCCGCAGCCATTGTGACGGATACCGCTGTGCCGAGGACGAAACAGCCGTCCGTCGTCATATCCGCGATGTCCAGTATGCGGAAACTCAAGAACAGCGCCATCGGCACCAGCGCATACAGAAATCCCAGTTCCAGAGCGGTTTGTAAAATATGAAGCATGGGAAATTACCTCCGTAGAATGATTTGTACTCCCAGAGCGTTCATAAGGCAGATGCGCCAGCCGCGTGGTAAGCGGGGGATGCGGCTGGCGTCTGGTCTGTCTTACGGTTCTGAGAGTACATGAAAGTCAGTCAAATGAAAATCAAAGTGCCGCCGGATGAGGGGTATTAGTCCTCGGTGGTCGTAACCTCTACAACATCGCCAAAATCTTTGAATACAGCTGTGTCGATATTCAGGGCTTTGGCAGTCTCGGTATTTACGGTTACGATGCCGCCTTCTGCGGTGTAGTAGTCTTCCATGCCGTCCATGCCTTCGGTGATTGCCTGATAAGCAAGGTCAGCGGTCTGTGTACCAAGAGCCGTGTAGTTGACGCCGCAGGTGGCAAATGCACCATTGCGGACGAAGGAATCAGCGCCGGCATAGTGCGGGATGCCTGCATCGGCCAGATCCTTGAAGATAGCCAGCTCAGCTGCCATGATGACATTGTCGGTAGGAGTGAAGACAGCGTCTACTTTGTCAGCAACCAGGGAGGAAGCAGCGGTAATTACTTCGTCGTTGGTATTTGCAGTCTGCTCGGTGTAGGAGATGCCTTTTTCGTCTAAGTATGCCTTTGCATCCGCGATCGGTTTGGTTGAGTTTGCCTCGGATAAGGAATATAAAAGCCCCACATTTTTAACATCTGGGTTTGCGGCAAAAATCATATCCATGATTTTCTCGGCGTTCAGCGCATCGCTGGTACCGGTTACATAGTCGATGCCGGTCAGCTCAGCGGCTTCCGGATCGGAAACAGCGGCGTAGACAACCGGTGTCTGGGTCTGCTGTGCGGATACGGTCGCTACCTGTGCAGCCAGGGTCGCAATCGGGATGATGGCGTCAACACCGTCAGCAACCGCCTGATCACCAATCTGCTTTAAGGTTGTCTGGTCATTCTGGCCGGAGTACAGCTCGTAGTGAATGGTTACATTGTTATCCTCGGCGATTTTATCTAACTCTGCCTCGACTGCATTTGCAATCTCATCAAGGGAAGCGTGGTCGAGCTGTTTGACAATCGCTACATTATAAATTTCTTTGTCCGCGGAAGCTTCCTGAGAGGTTTCAGCGGTGGTGTCTGCTTCGGAAGCGTTGCTGGATGTGCTGGAAGAGCATCCTGCGGTTGTCAGTGTCAGGGCTGCGGTGCATCCAAGTGCAAATAATTTTTTCAGATTCTTTTTCATAGTCATTTTCTCCATTCTTTATTCTTATTTTGATATTTGTTTTGGATGGCAGATGTATCAGTCTGCCTTGCCGGAGCAGAGTAAAGAATGTGTCTGGAAAGAAGATTCTCTTTGGTTTGGCGCCGCGCGCCGTGATGAAAGATTTTACTGAGAATGTTTCCAGAAACTAAAAAACGCCTCTGTCCCCATACATGGGACAAAAGCGTAAACTTCTGCGATACCACCCAAATTGACATTTGTGAAAATGTCCACTCGCTTACACGTACCATCATACGTGCCCCGATGGATAACGGGTGGGGTCCCGTCAGCCCCTACTGAAACAATCGTTCAAGGCTGCCCTCGGAAGTCCATTCACTGACGGTAAGGCGTTCCGTTTCCACCATCCGGAACTCTCTGTGGCGATACATAGGTCAGATACTCCTCTTCCTCATCGGTTTATCTGTGTTCTTCGTTACATGCATTATAAACACACCCAAAAGGATTTGTCAACCATCAAAATCAAAAAGATGCAGGAAAATGAAAAAGAGTCGGTTTTTCCATTGTTTACGGAAAATTTGGAGATGAAGATGTGGACGCTGGCTGTGCGGCAGGAACAGCAAGTTGAAAAAGTTTTTGAAAAAATTTAGAAAAGTAGAAAAAAATAGTTGACATTTAAAAGACTCTCTAGTATAATAACTCATGTCGCTGAACAAGAGCGAACATGAGAATCACAGGATTCCTCAGGATTCCTCAGGATGCCCAGATAGCTCAGTTGGTAGAGCAGAGGACTGAAAATCCTCGTGTCACTGGTTCGATTCCGGTTCTGGGCATTACAATTTCATAATTTATCATGCGGGTGTAGTTCAATGGTAGAACACCAGCCTTCCAAGCTGGATACGTGGGTTCGATTCCCATCACCCGCTTTTTTGTTGTTTAAAATTAAGAAAGCCCCCAGAGTTGCCGCTCTGGGGGCTTTCTTGTTTCATAGGAAATTACGTCCTATGAAACAAAAAACGCTCCGCGAGGATGTGCACTCGCGCGAAGCAGGAACATGTCGCAAGCGACCGCGCGAGACGCCCGGATGTGCCAAGGCACATTCTTTTTTATCAGATGCTATAAAAAACCAGAAAATATACCGCCATCAGGACTGCTAGAAATCCCGCATTTGCAATCGTGAACCAGCGGAAGTAGATTCCTTTTTTCTCTGGGCAGGAGCGGACGATATATTTGTAAGAAATAAGACTCGCCATGGATGCGATCAGGGTGCCGAGACCGCCGAGGTTAGTTCCGATCAGAAGGGAAACTCCTTTTTCGGTAAATCCGGACAACAGGATGGCGGCCGGAACGTTGCTGATTACCTGGCTGGCCAGAACGGAGACTATCACTTCGTGTCCCGTGATCATACTGGAAAGCAGGGAGCTTACCGCAGGAATGTGTTTCAGATTCCCGATGAAGATGAAGAATCCGATAAAAGTCAGGATGAGAGAGTAATCCACCTGACAGAAGATCTTCGGGTCTGCCAGACAGCCAATCGCCAGAATGCAGATAAACAGGATTGGAAGCGGCAGAAGACCGGCTACGGTGCAAAGGCACAGGAAAAACATTCCCAGACAGCAGAAAAGGCAGCGTTTAGGAAAGGTCTCATCGGAGGTTGTATCTCTACCGGCTGTATCTAGTGAGATAGTCTCCCTTGGTGTAAACATTGTGACGAGCAGCAGCAAAACCAATGAAAGCAGCGAAAATGGACCGATGCTCCGGATAAATGTATCAAGTGAAAGCTCAAAGTGGGAATACAGATACAGGTTCTGGGGATTCCCCACCGGAGTTGTCATGCTGCCGAGATTGGCTGCCAGTGTCTGGCAGACGACAACCGGAACGATCCGGTCTTTGCGGTTTACCATCCGCAGTAGTTCCAGAGCAAATGGAACGAAGGTAATTAAGGCCACATCGTTGGTGATCAGCATGCTGGAAAAGAAACACAGAAGAATCAGAAGCTGTTCCAGCTGCCTGAGTGAATGGATTCGAAGCAGCAGTAATTCCCCGAGCTGTCGAAAGAAACCGATGTTTTGGAGGCCTGTGGTTGCTGTCATCAGGCCAAAGAGCAGGATCAGTGTGTGCAGATCCAGATATTTCAGGTATCCGGCGGACGGTGGTATGATAAACATGGAAAGGACAGCCAGAGCCAGGGCGATGGTTAAAACGGTATCCTTTTTGAGAAAAGAACTTACTTTTTGTATCATGGTAAAATACTCCCTTGAAAAGAAAAAGTGTAACTGTGACCAGTAACGAAAATAGCGGAAACCCTCATGAAAATGAAAAGGTTTCCGCTATAAAATAAAAAGAGCGCGAGACGGGACTCGAACCCGCGGCCTCGACCTTGGCAAGGTCGCGCTCCACCAACTGAGCCACTCGCGCATTTCTGAAGCATCGCTTCAACGAGTTATATAATATCATAGGTCGGTTGATTTGGCAAGCGTTTTTTTAAAAAAAATCAAAAAATATAGAAAATTCATTACTGTTCACGGGTAGGCACGTTTGAAACCGGGAGAACCGTATGAAAACGATCAAGTTTCCATATTTTCCACTGGATGTGTTCCCGCGGTCTGCACAAACCCGATGATCTGTCCGGACAGGAGTACCGTGAGGATGGAATATACCATGCGGTTTAACGGAATGTAGCTCAGTGAAAGCACCAGTACAGCAAAATCGGACAGGAGGTAGATCCACTGGATTTTGATGTGCGTCACGTGGGAAAGGCTCATCGCAAGCGCATCGTCCCCGCCCGGGGCACCGCCGATCCGCACGCAGAGCCCGGCACCGACGCCGACGAAGACCGCGCCGAGCAGGGATGCGGTAAGCGGCATATCGGCAAGCTGCGGCCACAGGGGCGGAAACTGCTCACAGATCCGGTAAGACAGGGAGAAGCTGGCGCTGGAAAGAATGGAGTAGGCGATGAACTGCCGCCCCAGAAGTTTCCATCCCATCGCGTAGCAGGCGAGGTTCATGATGAAGCCGGACACGGATGGGGAGATATGGAACCAGTGATCAAGCAGAAGCGTCATTCCTAAGACACCGCCCTCGGTGACACCGGAAAAGGAATGGACATGGTACAGGCCAAATGCCAGAAATGCACTTCCCAACAGTGCAATCAGGCAGGATTTTAGTTTTAAATCGAGGGAATGGAATAATTTCAGCAAAATAACAGGCTCCTTACAAATGATAGTGTTGTTAATGGTTTCTCTATTTTAGTATGGAAACAAATTTGTGTCAAGAATAGACAAAAATGTGGGATGTGCGTATACTGGAAGATAGGAAGACGGAAAGGGGAATGAAAACATGGTAGAAAATCATCCGGACATCCGGAAGCAGGAATACCGCGGAATTGCTTGCCTGGTGCTGTCTGCGTTCTGTTTTGCGCTGATGAGTATGTTTGTACATTTGGCGGGCGATCTGCCGTCGATGCAGAAGAGTTTTTTTCGCAATCTTGTGGCGGCGCTGGCAGCGGTTGTTTTGCTTTTGCGGGCGGGAGAGCCGTTTCGTATCCGCAGGGAAAATCTGCCGTATTTTCTGATGCGGTCAATTTTCGGCACGATGGGAGTGCTGTGTAACTTTTATGCGGTGGATCATCTGGTGCTGGCGGACGCATCGATTCTAAATAAAATGTCGCCGTTTTTTACAGTGCTGTTCAGCTGGCTGATCTTAAAGGAAAAAGTTATGCCAATTCAGCTTTCGCTGATCTTCGGTGCGTTTCTCGGCAGTATATTCGTGGTAAAGCCGACATTCTCCAATCTGGCACTTGTGCCGTCGCTGCTGGGCTTTTTCGGCGGCATCTGCGCGGGCGCGGCGTACACGATGGTGCGGAAACTGGGAGAGGCAGGAGAAAAGGGACCGGTGATCGTGCTGTTTTTCTCGGTATTTTCCTGTGTGGTTGTGCTGCCGTGGCTGATTTTTGACTATCATCCGATGACCTGGCAGCAGATGGGGATCCTGCTTTTGGCGGGCTGCGCGGCGGCGGGCGGACAGTTTGCGATCACGGCGGCATACCGCTATGCCCCGGCGAGCCGTATTTCCATCTACGATTATTCGCAGCTGATCTTCTCGACGATGCTCGGTTTCTTTATCTTCGGGCAGGTGCCGGACGGCTGGAGTTTCCTCGGATATGGAATTATCTGCCTGATGGCAATTTTCATGTTTGTATATAATAACCGGAAAAGAAAGAATACTCAAAAGCAGGCACTTTTGGAATCGAAAGAGCCGTCAGATGTAATAAAAATGTAAGGGAAAGTATCCGCCGATATGGTTTACAAGCGATGCCAAATTATATATACTGAAGATAAAGTCGGAGTGGTTTTCGTGTCCAGAAACGTGAATTTCAGGAACAAAAGCTGGGTTGCCGACACAGTTCGAAAATGGGTTATAGATAGGGCAGAAAGTTATATAGGGAAATACGACATAAGCCCGGCAGCAGACAGGAGGAAACAGGGATGAAAAAATTAGCAACCGCACTTGTGAGTGCAGCAGCCATTATGACGATGTCAACAACCGCATTTGCAGCCGAAAATCCGGCGGAGGTATTTGACCGGGTGATGGAGAAGAACAATACGATTCAGTCCGCGGAGATTCAGAGCGGCGTCCATTCGGTCATACTTGCAAAGGATGTCATTCCGGACGGTCAGATGAAAGTTGATATGGCGATGCATGCAGAGATGGATATGCAGGATACCACCGATCTCAAGTACCTGGCACAGGTCGCTTCCTCGATTCTGGGACAGGACAGCTATTCACAGGTTTTTTATACGGACGGCTACTATTACGTAGATGCCAACGGTGTCAAACTGAAATACCCGATGCCATTAGAGCAGATCATATCCTCCGTCCAGACCGGAGTCAACACCAGCAATATGGAATCCAGCTATATGAAGGGCATTTCCTTAAACGAGGTCAATGGAAAACGTGTGCTGGCATATGAGGCAAATCCAAAGAAGCTAAACAAGAACGTCAAAGAAGCCCTCGGAACCGTGATGAACACACTCGGCACCGATGTCAATCTGGACATGAACATCCAGGAAATGAAAGGCGCTTACGTGCTGGATGACAACGATTACATTATCTATATGACAAACTATATCGTATACAACATGGAAGTCCTCGACCAGCCAATGACCTGCATTACTCTGATGGAGACCGAAGTCCAGAACCCGGGCGAGCCGGTCGTAGTGACCCTTCCATCCACGGATGGCTATGAAGACTTAATTGGTTTATACGATGGAGTCATTGAAAGCGAAGTAGAATAAAAAAACAGACAAAAACAAAAATAGACAATCAAAAGCCAGCGTTCCAATTATCGATTGTACGCATCCCACGCCAGCTGTCCGGCTGGGGCGGACATTTTTGTCCGATCCAGACGAACAGATGTAGCGAAAGCAAGCGAACAATGATAATTGGAGACGCAGGCGGCGCAGATTCCCGGACGCCTCTTTTTGCATCACAACCATGAATCTATCTATTGCATCTCATCCTCAATCATCCGATACCCAATCCCGATCTCCGTAAACACATACTGCGGTTCCGCTGGATTCTGCTCCAGTTTCCTTCGAATATGTGCCATATTCACGCGCAGAATACTGTTATCATCGTCCGCATACGGCCCCCAGATATTCGAAATAATCGTATCATACGTCATGACTCTGCCGGAATTTTGTGCCAGCAGGGAGATAATCTTAAACTCGATCTGCGTCAGATGGACATCCCTTCCATCAACCGATACCAGATGTTTTTCAAAATCGATCGTCAGTCCCTTTGCATGGAATGGGCGCTTATAAAGCGGAGAAGCTGTGTTTAAGCGGTTGCTGTGGCGCAGGGCAGTCCGGATGCGCGCGAGAAGCTCGGAGGTGCCGATCGGCTTGGTCAGATAATCATCCGCGCCAAGGTCGAGCGCACGTACCTTTTCCTGTTCCTGCGTGCGGGCGGAGAGGACGATGATCGGGATGCTGGACCAGGTGCGGACCTGGCGGATGATCTCCATGCCGTCCATGTCCGGAAGCCCCAGGTCGAGGAGAATCAGATCCGGGCACTGGGACGTGATGATCGGAAGTGCTTCTTTTCCCGTGTGTGCGGTGGAAATGCGGTAATCCTGTGCGGACAGGGAGGCGGAGATGAAGTCGCAGATGTTTTTTTCATCTTCTACTAATAAAATAGAAAGTTTATGTGTCATGTTATTTGTCCTCCTTTGGAAGAGTAAAGTAAAATTCGGCACCGCGTGTGTGGTTGATTGCCCTGATTTCGCCGCCGTGGGCGAGAATGATTGTTTTACAGATGGAAAGCCCGATTCCCATGCCTTTTCGTCCATCCGGCGAAGTGCTGGTCGTGGAAGAAGAGCCGTCAAAGATGGTTGCCAGCTTCTCCGGCGGGATGCCGACGCCGTAATCACGCACATGAAAAATCGCATAGTCGGAAAGCGATTCCACATAGCACTCGATCGGTTCGGTGCTTTCCGCGTGGACAACGGAATTTTCCAGCAGGTTGATGAGAACCTGTTCGATGAGAACTGCGTCCATCGGGACCATCAGGAATTCCTCCGGCACGCGCACATGGATATTGGCGTCTGGAAGTCTCTTTTTTAAGCGGATCATCGCCTCGGAGAGAACTTCCTCGACCGGTTCCGAGGTCTTAGTTACCTTTGCCGTCTCATTGTTGATACGCGTGACGGAGAGCAGGTTTTCAACCATGTTTAAGAGCCAGTTGGAATCCTCAAGAATATGGCGCACCAGCGCATTTTTCTCAACCTCCGGGAGGCTGCTGCCATTTTCCAGATATACGGTACTGGAACCGATGATGCTGGTAAGCGGGGTGCGGAGGTCATGGGAGATTGCCCGCAGCAGGTTCGCCCGCATCTTTTCTTTTTCCGCTTCCATCAGCATCTTTTCACGTTCTGCCAGCACGCGCGCCTGTGTTTTCATGTTGCTTGTGATGGCGCTTGTAATGCTGGAAATTGAAAACATTGCCACGAAGGTAATCGGATAGCCGGCCATCGTGAAATCCAGCGCGAAATACGGATACGTGAACAGAAAATTGACGCAGACAACGCCGACAAAGGAGGAGAACAGACCGAAGCTGTATCCGTCCGTAAAACGCGCTACCAAAAAGACCGCCAGAATGTATGTTAGCGCGATGTTGGCAGTCGGATTTTTGAGCGCATGAAAAAAGCAGAACGCGATGATCGTGGCGGTACCCATGAAAAACAGGGTAAGTCCCCAGCTCTGTATGTATGTCGGAAGCGCACAGAATTTTTCAACGATCGGGCGGGTTCGGAACCAATTTTTTAAGGCGTCAATTTTGTGTGGATATGTTTCGCTGCCATTGGAAATGCTGGTATCCGGAGAGTTTGGTTCGGCTGAACCTTGAAGGCTGCTGGCTGATTCTGTTTTCAGGAAAGTTTCATTGGAAGTTCCAGAAACAGAAGATTTACTTGAATGTTTCATTTAAATAAAGAAAGTCTCCTTTCAAAAAATTCATATGGATGCTTCTATTATACAATGTTTCTTCTGAAAAATAGAGAGGAAGACTGTTAAAAAGTTGAAAAAATCGTGAAAATTTGGGATAAAAACAGTAACACAATTATTGAGAATCTGGCTGGATAAGGGCGATTTCATTGCATTTTCAGCGTCGGTGTGTTAAACTCCAAACAGTCTCCCGAATGAGGGAAGCAGGCTGACCCGCCTGTTAGAAAGTGACAAACGGGCTGCCGGAGTGCAGGACGAAAGGAATGAAAGTAAGATGAAAAAATTAGGAAGAAATGATCTGTGCTGGTGTGGAAGCGGAAAGAAGTACAAACATTGCCATGAGGTGTTTGACGAGAAGCTGATGGAGGCGGCGGACGCCGGATATCAGATCCCGGATCACGACATGATCAAGACCCCGGAGCAGATCGAGGGGATCCGCGAGAGCTGCAAGATCAATGTGGCAGTTCTGGACTATGTGGCTGAGCATATCAAAGCTGGCGTCACAACCGAGGAGATCGATCAGTGGGTATACAATGAGACGACCCGCATGGGCGGAATTCCGGCGCCGCTTGGCTATGAAGGATTCCCGAAGAGCGTGTGCACATCCATCAATGACCAGGTCTGCCATGGCATTCCGTCAGCGGATGTCGTATTAAAGGATGGCGATATTATCAACGTGGATGTTTCGACCATTTATCACGGCTATTATGCGGATTCTTCCCGTATGTTCTGCATCGGAAATGTCAGCCCGGAATATAAAAAACTGGTGGATGTTGTCAAAGAGTGCGTGGAATTAGGTCTGGAGCAGGTAAAACCGTGGGGCTTCATGGGCGATATGGCGGAAGCGGTCCAGAAGCATGCGGAAGAAAATGGTTATTCTGTGGTTCGAGAGATCGGCGGTCACGGCGTTGGTATCGAGTTCCATGAGGATCCGTGGGTTGGCTATATTGGTCAGAGAGGCACCGGCATGATGTTTGCACCGGGCATGATGTTCACGATCGAGCCGATGATCAACGAGGGAACCGAGGAGGTATTCGTGGATGGCGACGACGACTGGAGTGTATACACGAAGGATGGAAAAGCATCCGCCCAGTGGGAGATCCAGGTGCTGGTAACTGAGGATGGCCATGAGGTGCTTTCCTGGTAGCTTGCAGAGTATATAAAAAGAGACGGCGTCAAACCGTCTCTTTTTTGTACCCAAGGTGGGGTTCTTCACAGCCGAAGGGGGATAAAAGACTGCGAAGAAATATCTATATAAAGGAAATTGTTGTTAGTCGAGCCAGATAACGATTGCGCGCATCTTGTAGTGTCATCTGCCTCATTGATGTTATGCCATTATAATACTGGATAATTGTGTCCATATTTTGACCAATATCTAAAATAAATCTAAACGAGTATTACATAATTCGAAACTTTTTCGGAACTGTTTATGAGGACGGCGCGCTTGAATTTTTCTTGTCGATTTCTTGGATGGGGTATATAATAAATCTGGTGATTAAAGGGGTGCGGTCTGATTGGATAGAAACCGCGTCCAGAACAAAGCAATTAAGAAGAAAGTGGCAGGAATTATATGGAAAATTTTTTATTTGCACTTAATACAGTCCTTCCGTTTCTGCTTTATATCGCATTTGGATATGGAGTCAGGATGGCGGGGCTGGCGGATGAGGATTTTATGAAGCGCCTGAATAAAGTGATCTTTCAGGCATTCTTTCCGATTCTGATGTTTAACAACCTGTATTCCATTCCGGAGGGAATGACATTAAATCTGCGTCTGGTGGCAGTCGCCATTATCAGCGTGCTGCTTTTGCAGGCGGTTCTGCTTGCTGTGGTTCCGCGTCTGGTAAAGGAAAATGAGCGGCGCGGCGTTATCATCCAGGCGATTTACCGCAGCAATTTCGTCCTGTTCGGCATTCCGCTGGCAACCAGCGTGTTCGGTGAGGAGGGAACACTGCTGGCGACGATGATGGTGGCGATCGTGATTCCGGTCTACAACATAACGGCGGTCGTGATTCTGGAATTGTTCCGGGGCGGCAAGGTCCCGGTTTCTGTTTTGATTAAGAATATCCTGAAAAATCCGATGATCCGCGGCGCGCTCCTGGGCTTTATCTTCCATATATTAGGGATTAAACTTCCGGTTTCCGTGGAAGGACCGATCAAGCAGTTTGCCAATCTGACAACACCGCTGGCGCTGTTCGTACTGGGCGGAACGCTGCATTTCAATGCGATCGGCGGCAATCTGAAATATGTGGTTCCGTCGATAACCTTCAAGATGGTGATCCTGCCGGCAGTGGTTCTGGCGGTTGCGACGCTGCTCGGCTTTTCCGGTGTGGAACGTTTTGTTTACTTTGAAATGTACGCGACTCCGGTTGCGACGGCGTCCTATGCGATGGCGCAGAACATGGGCGGCGACGGCGAGCTGGCGGGACAGTTTGTCGTGTTGAGCACGGTCGCCTCGGTTGTGACGATCTTTTTGTGGGTCTATTTCCTTAATTCGATCGGGTGGCTCGCATAAAAATAAATATATAATAGGGGACTGCCAGACAGTGGTTTGTGGAAGAGCAACAATTGTCTGGCAGCTTTTTTTGTGGAAACAAACACTGTTTTTCATGAGAACCGAAATTTTTTTTCATAAATTAAGATGTATGTATAATCTTTTCAAAATTAAAACATTTAATAGACAAAACTGATTGAAAAAGTTATAATAGTATACAAATGCGAGAAAACTTATTTATTTTCCATGTGCTTTTGATGCTTCGAATCAGCGAATTGTATGGAATGGGAGGATGTGAAACATAATAAGGATATTGCATTATTGTTGAAAAAAAATAGGGGAAAAGGTGGTGGTTCAATGATCAAGGAGACGATCCAGGCGGTCGAGGACGCAGAGGCGAAGGCATCGGAACTGGTCGCGCAGGCTTCGGAGGATGCACGCCGCGTTAAGGCGGAGGCGGAGGCAGAAGCGGATCGAATGCTCGCAGATGCACAGAAAAGGGGGAAAGAAGCAGCTGTGAAGCAGGAAGAAGAACTGACTCTCAGAGGGGAGGAGTACGTAAAACAGGCACTGGCAGAAGCCGAGGCGGAGTGTCAGACGCTCAGAGAGACGGCGGACAGACGGAAACCGGAGGTGGTTGACCGGCTCATAGCGGAACTGGTCTAGTGAATGGAGGGATGTAGATATGGCAGTATTGCAGATGCAAAAGCTATGTATCTGTGCCCTGAAGAAGGACCGTAAGTCCCTGATGGAGTTTCTGCAGGCTGCCGGAGTGCTGGAGCTCTCTGCGGAGGCGGAGCCGGACGAGGTATTTAAGCGGACGGACACGCTGGAGGATCGGCAGAAGTTTGAGCGGAATGCGGCGACGGCGGACCGCGCATTGGAAGTGCTTGCCGCGGTGGTTCCGGAGGAAACATCGATGCTTGCTGGGCTTGCCGGAAAGCCGCTTGCAAAGGCAGGCGCGTACCGGGAGACGGAGGCGAACGCAGAGGCGCTTTTAGGTCAGGCGGAACGCATTTTGAACCTGCAAAAGCAGATCACGGAGGAAAAGACTGCGGCGCTTAGACTGCTGGCGGAGGCGGAAAGCCTGAAACCGTGGCAGAAGCTGGAGATTCCACTTGCGTATCAGGAGACGAAACGGTGTGCTATCTTAGCCGGCGCGGTCGGCGGAGGCGCTTATACGCAGGAAGAAATTTACGCTTCGGTGGCAAAACAGGAGCCGCAGCTTGAAAAATGGGAGCTGGAGGTTGTCGGAAGCGACGCCGACCAGACCTGCATTGCGGTAATTTGCCTGAAAGAGGACGAGGAGAAGCTGGAGACAGCACTCCGGTCGATTGGATTTGCCCGTCCGGCGCGTCCGGTGGAGGAAGTTCCGGCAGCTTACGCTAAGAAACTCAAAGCGCAAGCGGCAGAGCATGAGGGACGCGCGGCGGCGACGGAAGAAGAACTGAAACAGTGCGCTCCGGCGAGGGAAGATTTGAAACTGTTATCCGACTATTACCGCCTGCGGGCACAGAAGTATGAGGCGCTCGGCGAGATCTTACAGTCGGAAAAAACGTGTATGATCACGGGATTTATCCCGAAGCGCGATGCGAAAGGACTGGAGGAGAAGCTGAATAGCCGATTTGAACTTGCAGTGGAAAGTTCGGATGTGCCGGAGGATGAGGAAGCACCGGTGCTTCTCTCCAACGGAACCTTCGCGGCGTCGGCGGAGGGCGTGACCGCGTCCTTTGGCTTACCGGCGAAGGGGGAGATGGACCCGACCGGCATCATGGCAGCGTGCTATGTATTTTTGTTTGGTCTGATGCTTTCAGATGCGGCATACGGATTTATTGTATTTTTGATGTGCTTCCTGGCACTTAAGAAATTCCCAAGGATGGAAGAAAACCTGCGGAAATCACTGCGGCTCTTTATGTACTGCGGACTTTCGACCCTGTTCTGGGGCGTCATGTTCGGCGGTTATTTCGGAGATGCGGTGGACATCGTGAGCCGGACATATTTTGGACATACGGTGACGATACCGGCGCTCTGGTTTGTCCCGCTAAATGACCCGATGAAGCTTTTGGTTTATTCGATGTTATTTGGCGTGATTCACTTATTCCTGGGGCTGGGACTGAAAGGATATATGCTCTTAAAGGATGGCAAGGTTGTGGATTTTATCTGCGACGTGGTACTCTGGTACCTCCTGCTTCTGGGGCTGATCCTGATGCTGCTTCCGACGGAACTGTTTGGTTCCATCGCGCAGATGAATATCGTATTCCCGCCGGTGCTTAATTCGCTGGCAAAGGGAATGGCGATCGTGGGCGCGCTGGGAATTCTGGTGATGTCGGCGCGCGACAAGAAGAATCCGCTCCTGCGGCTGGCGCTTGGCGCATATGATTTGTACAATATTACCGGATGGGTGTCGGATGTGCTTTCCTACTCGCGCCTTCTGGCGCTCGGACTGGCAACCGGCGTTATCGCATCGGTTATCAACCAGATGGGAAGTATGGTTGGAAATAATGTATTTGGCGTGATTGTATTTATACTGGTATTCTGCTTCGGACACCTGTTTAACCTGGCGATCAACCTGCTCGGCGCGTATGTGCATACCTGCCGTCTGCAGTACGTCGAGTTTTTCGGAAAGTTCTATGAGGGTGGCGGAAAGGCGTTCCGTCCGTTTAAGCAGATAACAAAATACGTGGAAATCAAGGAGGATTAAATATGAGCGGAATTGTATTTGCATTGTTGGGAGTTGCAGTGGCGGTTATTCTTGCAGGTATGGGTTCAGCCTACGGCGTAGGCGTGGCAGGTCAGGCAGCAGCCGGAGTCGTAACCGAGGATCCGGATAAATTCGCGAAGGTGCTTCTGCTCCAGCTGCTTCCGGGTACCCAGGGTATCTACGGTCTGCTGGTTGGTTTCATCGCTCTTTCTAAGATTGGTCTTCTTGGCGGCGGCGCTGACATGAGCATGTCGATCTCCCAGGGACTCTTATATCTGGCAGCATGCCTTCCGATCGGCGTGGTTGGTCTGGTATCGGCGAGACATCAGGGAAGAACGTCGGTTGCTTCCATCGGTATCGTAGCGAAGAAACCGGAACAGTTTGGTAAAGCGATGCTGTTCCCGGCGATGGTTGAGACCTATGCGATTCTGGCACTTCTGGTTTCGATTCTGGCAATCAATGCACTGTAATCTGGCACGGCGGAAAGAATCAAAATCAGTTAAGGAGTGAAGCGTATGAATGGATTAGATAAGATTATTGCTCAGATCCTTGACGATGCAAAGCAGGAATCCCTTGCGATTCGGGAAAAAGCAGCCGGTGAAGCGGAGACGACTCTTGCGGCAGCCGGTGAAAAGGTAAAAAAGCTGGAGGAAGAGCAGGCGAAATCGGCGGCGCAGCGTGAAAAAAGCTATGAGGAACGGCTTCGTTCTTCGGCGGCGCTAAAGAAGCGCCAGGCGATCCTTGCGGAAAAGCAGGCGATCATCGAGGAAATGCTTGCGGCGGCACACAAGGAGCTGCTGGCAAAGCCGGATGAGGCGTATTTTGCATGGATGGAGCAGCTTCTTTCCCGGTTCGTGACGGATCGGGCAGGAGAAATCTATGTTTCAAAACGTGATTTAGAGCGGATGCCGGATGATTTTCCGGCAAAGATAGAGAAGGCAGCGCAGGAAAAGGGCGGAAGCCTGGTACTGAAAAAAGAACCGAGGGAGATCGACGGGGGCTTTGTTCTGGTGTATGGCGGTGTCGAGGAAAATTGTTCTGCCGGGGCGTTGTTTGCGTCGCAGCGGGATGAGCTGGCGGACAAGGTACATGCGATGCTGTTTGGATAACGGCGGGAGAAGGTAAGGAGGGCTTATATGTCTGATACAAAATATGCCTACGCGGTCGCCCGGATCCGGGCACTGGAAAATGGGCTTTTTTCCTCCGCACAGATTGAACAGCTGCTGTCCGTAAAAAGCTACGAGGGGGCGCTGCGTTTCCTGACCGAACACGGCTGGGGGGATGCAGATACACCGCTCAGCGCGGAGGCGATCCTGACCCGGGAGAAGGCGAAATCCTGGGAGACGGTCCGCGACCTTTTGAAGGGCGACGACGCGATCCTGGCAGTGCTTTCCTACGGGGATCTCTACCACAATTTAAAGGCGGCGATCAAGGATGCAGCGGCGCCGGGCAGCCACGGCAATGTCTATTTTGACGACTGCGAGGTGGACGGCGCGCGGATGTCGAAGATCGTGGCGGAGAAGGACTGGCAGGCGCTTCCGGCACATATGCGGGAGGCGGCGAAGGAAGCCAGCGAGACATTTCTGCACACGGGCGACGGGCAGCTCTGCGATATCATTGTTGACCGGTCGGCGCTCGCAGCTATCTATGAGTGCGGAAAGAATGCGTCCGACGCGATCATCCGCGATTATGCCGAGACAACGGTCGCGGTGGCGGATATCAAGATAGCGGTGCGCTCCCAGAAGACGGGAAAACATCTGGATTTTATGCGGCGCGCGATGGCACCGTGCGATAGCTTGAATATCGAGCGCCTGTCACAGGCGGCTCTTGGCGGTGTCGGCGCGATCTGCGAGTATCTGGAAGGAACCCGCTATGGGGGCGGCGCGCAGGCATTAAAGGAATCGCCGTCGGCGTTTGAGCGGTGGTGTGACAATCAGCTGATCGAGACGATCAAGCCGCAGAAATACAACCCGTTTACGGCGGGACCGCTGGTTGCCTATATACTGGCGAAGGAAAATGAGATCAAAACGGTCCGTATCATCCTGACCGCCCGTCTGAACGGTCTTGAGGAGGAACAGATTCGGGAAAGGATAAGGGAGATGTATGTATAAGGTTGCAGTAGTCGGAGATTACGACAGCATCTACGGATTTGCGGCGCTGGGACTGGAGACATTTCCGGTGTCCGATGTAAATGAGACGGAGAAAGTATTTCTGGAACTGGCTTCTGGTTCCTACGCGGTGATCTATATCACCGAGGCGGCGGCTGCCGGGATTGAGACAGCCATCGACCGCTACCGGGAACAGCCGCTTCCGTCCGTGATCCTGATTCCGGGGATTTCCGGGAATACGGGAAAAGGCGTGGAGTCGGTCAAGCATTCGGTGGAACAGGCAGTTGGATCGGATATTCTGTTTGGAGATGCATGATAGAAAGGTGGGTGAAACCTTCCAATGAGCAAAGGAACGATAAAGAAGGTAGCAGGACCGCTGGTTATCGCCAGCGGGATGCGGGATGCCAATATGTTTGACGTCGTCCGCGTCAGCGACGAACGTCTGATTGGCGAGATCATAGAGATTCACGGAGATGAAGCGTCGATTCAGGTATATGAGGAGACTTCCGGTTTAGGACCTGGCGAGCCGGTAGAGTCGATGGATGTGCCGCTTTCGGTTGAACTGGGACCGGGACTCCTGACGAGTATCTACGATGGAATCCAGCGACCGCTGGACGATATCATGAAGGAGACGGGCAGCAACAACTTAAAGCGCGGCGTTGAGGTTCCGTCCTTAAAGCGTGATAAGAAATGGCAGTTTGTGCCGACCGTGAAAGCGGGCGACAGCGTGGAAGCAGGCGACATCATCGGTACCGTGCAGGAGACGCTGATCATTGAGCATAAAATTATGGTGCCGTATGGTGTAAAAGGTACGGTCAAAGAGATCAAGAGCGGTGAATTTACGGTGGAGGAAACCGTAGCGCTCATTGAGACGGAAAACGGCGAAAAAGAGCTTACGATGATGCAGAAATGGCCGGTTCGGCGCGGACGTCCGTACCAGACGAAGCTGCCGCCGATAAAACCGCTGATCACCGGACAGCGTGTCGTTGACGCATTTTTCCCGATCGCCAAGGGCGGCGTGGCAGCTGTGCCGGGACCGTTCGGAAGCGGCAAGACCGTCATCCAGCATCAGTTAGCGAAATGGGCAGAGGCGGACATTGTTGTTTACATCGGCTGCGGTGAGCGCGGCAACGAGATGACGGATGTTTTAAATGAGTTCCCGGAGTTAAAGGATCCAAAGACCGGGCACTCCCTGATGCAGCGGACCGTGCTGATTGCCAATACTTCGGATATGCCGGTAGCAGCCCGCGAGGCATCAATTTACACGGGTATTACGATCGCAGAGTATTTCCGCGACATGGGTTATTCGGTGGCACTGATGGCGGATTCCACCTCCCGATGGGCGGAGGCGCTGCGAGAGATGTCGGGCCGTCTGGAAGAGATGCCAGGCGAGGAAGGTTATCCGGCCTACTTAGGAAGCCGTCTGGCACAGTTCTATGAGCGTGCAGGTCATGTCATCTGCCTTGGCAGGGACGGACGCGAGGGCGCCCTGTCCGCAATCGGAGCCGTATCCCCGCCAGGCGGCGATATTTCCGAGCCGGTTTCCCAAGCGACGCTGCGTATCGTCAAGGTATTCTGGGGACTCGATTCAGCGCTGGCATACAAGCGCCATTTCCCGGCGATCAACTGGCTGACCAGCTATTCCCTGTATGTGGACAATCTGGGAAAATGGTTTGATGAGAATGTATCGGATGAGTGGATGAGCTGCCGCCAGGGTCTTATGAGCCTTCTGCAGGAAGAGGCAGAGCTGGAGGAGATCGTAAAGATGGTCGGCATGGATGCATTATCCCCGATCGACCGCCTGAAAATGGAAGCGGCGCGCTCGATCCGTGAGGATTTCCTGCATCAGAACTCCTTCCATGAGATTGACACGTATACACCATTGCAGAAACAGTTCCGCATGATGAAGCTGGTGCTGGCGTTCTATGAGCAGTCGAAGAAAGCGCTGGAAGGCGGCGCTTCCATCCAGAATCTCATCAAGATGCCGGTGCGCGAGCAGATCGGACGTTTTAAATATACGAAAGCAGAAGACGTGGAGAAAGAGTATCAGGCGGTCCTCGATGAACTTGCGAAAGAGGTTGCCGATGCGGCTGGAAAGGGGGCATTCTAAATGCCGAAAGAATATAGAACCATACAGGAGGTTGCAGGTCCTCTGATGCTGGTGCAGGGCGTGGAAAATGTTACCTATGACGAGTTGGGTGAGATCGAGCTGGCGAGCGGCGAAAAGAGACGCTGCAAGGTGCTGGAGATCGACGGCGGCAATGCGCTGGTACAGCTTTTTGAGAGTTCCACGGGTATCAACCTTTCAAATAGTAAGGTGCGTTTTTTAGGCAGAACGATGGAACTTGGCGTATCGGAGGATATGCTGGGACGCGTCTTTGACGGTCTGGGCAATCCAATCGACGGCGGTCCGGAGATCCTGCCGGAGGAACGCCGCGATATCAATGGTCTGCCGATGAACCCGGCGGCGAGAAGCTATCCGCAGGAGTTTATCCAGACGGGTGTTTCCGCGATCGATGGTCTGAATACACTGGTTCGCGGTCAGAAATTGCCGATTTTCTCGGCGTCCGGTCTGCCGCATGCGAATCTGGCAGCCCAGATTGCGAGACAGGCGAAGGTGCGCGGCACGGACGAACCGTTTGCCGTTGTCTTCGCGGCGATGGGTATCACCTTTGAGGAAGCGCATTTCTTTACCGAGAGCTTTAAGGAGACGGGCGCGATCGACCGTACCGTCCTGTTTATCAACCTGGCAAACGATCCGGCGGTTGAGCGTATCGCGACCCCGCGTATGGCGCTGACGGCTGCCGAGTATCTGGCATTTGAGAAAAATATGCACGTTCTCGTTATCCTGACGGATATCACAAACTACGCGGATGCGCTGCGAGAGATTTCGGCTGCCCGCAAGGAAGTTCCGGGACGTCGTGGTTATCCGGGTTATATGTACACGGATCTTGCATCCCTGTATGAGAGAGCCGGACGCCAGAGAGGCAAGAATGGTTCGATCACGATGATTCCGATCTTAACCATGCCGGAGGATGACAAGACGCACCCGATTCCGGACTTAACCGGATATATTACCGAGGGACAGATTATCTTAAGCCGTGATCTGTACCGCAAGGGCATCACACCGCCGATTGACGTACTTCCGTCGCTGTCCCGTCTGAAAGATAAGGGAATTGGCGAGGGCAAGACGCGTGCCGACCATTCGAACACCTTAAACCAGCTCTTTGCGGCGTATGCGCGCGGCAAGGAAGCAAAGGAACTCATGGTGATCCTGGGCGAGGCGGCATTGTCCGATGTTGACTTAATCTATGCAAAATTTGCGGACGCCTTTGAAAAAGAATATGTTTCCCAGGGCTACAATACGGACCGCGATATCGAGGAGACGCTGCGGATTGGCTGGAAACTGCTTTCCATCCTGCCGAGAAGCGAGCTGAAACGTATCGATGAGAAGTATCTGGATCTGTATTATGGGAAAGAGTAAAAATGCCTGTGCATGGCGGATGCGCTTGAAAACGAAAGCGGCGTGTCATAACGCGGCTGCGGGAGCTGGCGGATCTGTTGTGACAAAGTGATTGCAGGAGAGAGGTGGTACGCATGGCATCGACACAGGTCAACCCGACCCGAATGGAGCTTACGAGGCTGAAAAAGAAGCTGGCGACAGCCACGCGGGGACATAAACTGCTGAAGGATAAGCGGGATGAGCTGATGCGCCAGTTCCTGGATCTGGTCCGGGAAAATATGGCGCTGCGCCAGAAAGTGGAGGCGGGCATCCGGAGTGCGAATGTGAATTTCGTCATCGCTAAAGCCGGGATGTCCGAGCAGGCGTTAAATACCGCGCTTGCCGCGCCGAAACAGGCGGTTTATCTGGAAGCAGACAAGAAAAACGTAATGAGCGTCGATATTCCGGTGTTCCATTATAAGACCCGGACGGCGGATGAGAACGATATTTACTCGTATGGATTTGCGTTTACTTCGAGCGATCTGGACGGGGCAGTCAAGTCGCTGGCGGACATTCTGCCGGATATGCTGCGGCTGTCCGAGACAGAGAAAGCCTGCCAGCTCATGGCAGCCGAGATCGAGAAAACGCGCCGGAGAGTCAATGCGCTGGAGCACGTAATTATTCCGGAGGCGCGCAAAAATATCAAATATATCACGATGAAGCTGGATGAAAATGAGAGAAGCACGCAGATCCGCCTGATGAAGGTAAAGGATATGATGCTGGAGGAGAAGCATCATTATAAGGAGAAGCGGGAGCTTTGTTCGTGATGATGAAAATGCCTCTTCTGGCGGCTTTAGGGCTGTCAGGGGAGGTTTTTTTGCACATAGTTGTGAAAATGACGGGACGAGCCCACGAGGTTCGAACCGCCCTTTCGATATACCTTTGTTCGCTTGCTTTCACTACAGATGTTCGCCCATGACGGACTGCGTCCGCCCTGTTCGGACACCTGTGTTCAAGATGCGTACAAAGATATATGAAAGGCGGTTCGGACCTCGCGGGCTCGTCCCTGTGTATTGGAAAAATAAAAGAGACAGAAAAAAGTAAAGTATTTATTGGAAATATTTGGTAGAATAGGAGGAAATGAGGGGAGGAATTTTGCATGGCAAAGCAGGTACAGAGGGCGATCGGCTGGGTGGCAGCATTTCTTTTGGCGGTGGGGATGTTGTTCCTGCCGGTTTCGAAGGCGTATGCGGGTCCGGTATCGGGCGGCAGTCCTGGAAGTGGAGAGATGAGAGGTGTCTGGGTTTCGTATCTGGACTGGAATGGATGGGCGAAGGATGAGGCTGGATATAAGAAGGCGATGGATCAGACACTGGACCTCTGTGTACAGAAGGGGTTAAATGCGGTTTTCCTACAGGTTCGCCCGGATGGAGATGCGATGTATCCGTCACAGTATTTCCCGTGGTCGAAATTTGCCTCTGGAAAACAGGGAAAGAATCCGGGGTATGATCCGCTGGCATATGCGGTGCAGGCGGCGCATCAGCGGGGCTTGCAGCTTCATGCGTGGATCAATCCGTACCGGATCACGGGGTATCTGAACCGTTATTCGGATCTGTGTGCGTCAAATCCGGCGATCGCGTGGGCGAAGGACGGGGACAGTTCGAATGACCGGTGGGTATTGTGCCAGAATGGTGAGTATTATTACAATCCGGCGATTCCGCAGGTGCGCCAGCTGATTATTGACGGTGTGAAAGAGATCGTGACGAATTATGAGGTGGACGGCATCCATTTTGATGATTATTTCTATCCGAATCTCGATGACAGCAAGGCGGAAACATGGTTTGATTATCCAGAGTACCAGGCGGGCGGCACATCGCTGAGTGTGGCGGCGTGGAGACGGAATAATGTCAATGAGCTGGTAAGGGGCGTTTATAGTGCGGTCAAGTCGATCCGTCCGCAGGCATTGTTCGGTATCAGCCCGGAGGGATATTTACAGAACCTCCGAAAAGATACCCGCCAGTTTACAGATGTGGATGCGTGGATGACCCAGAGCGGCTATGTGGATTACCTGATGCCGCAGATTTACTGGGGATTTGAGGCGAAGCAGAACGGCCAGGCAGCGGGCTATGCGTTTGCAAACTGCCTGAATGAGTGGGTGACGCTGAAAAAGAAGGGCAATGTGAAGCTGTATGTCGGTCTGGCGCTCTATAAGACCGGAACAGATGCAGTGGACGGCAACGAGGTGCCGGAGTGGCAGCGGTATTATGATATCATGAAGCGCGAGGTGCAGGCTGGACGGGCAACCGGACAGGTGAGCGGTTACTGCTTCTATGATTTATCGTCCCTGACGCGTGCGGCGGCAGCGGAGGAAGTGGCGAATGTGACGGCGCTGTTCCATTAAGTGCTCCCAGATAGTTACTGTTCACGCATACGTGCCCAGTAACGGAATTTGCCGTGGCTTCGCATTTAAATACGGCAAATTCCTGCTGCCACCACGTTTTCTTACGGCACTTTCGGTTCCCAAAGTGCCTACCCGTGAACGGTAACCATGATACCTTGTTGGGGAAATGGAAACCCCTGTGGATGATTGCAACCACAGGGGTTCTGTGCTATACTGGACATACGATTGCAGTAAAAATGTTGTTGTTTACATAATGTTCAGATGGCAGCAAATATACGGACGAGGAGAGGGAAGATGAAAAAAACAGCACTTGTCATTATGGCAGCCGGAATCGGAAGCCGTTTTGGCGGAGGGATCAAACAGCTGGAGCCGGTGGGTCCGAATGGGGAGATCATTATGGATTACTCTATCCATGACGCGCTGGAAGCTGGATTTGACCGGATTATCTTTGTGATCCGTCATGATTTGGAGGAGGACTTCAAAGAAGTGATCGGGAACCGGATTGAGAAGATTGCGCCGGTGACATACGCATTCCAGGAGCTTTCGGATGTACCGGAGGGATTCAGTGTCCCGGCAGACCGGAAAAAACCGTGGGGAACTGGACAGGCGATTTTGAGCATCCGCGGACTGGTCGAAGAGCCATTCCTGGTGATCAATGCGGATGATTATTATGGAAAAGAAGTGTTCCGAAAGATTCATACATACATGGTGGAACAGATGGACGTGAACGCACCGGTGTATGATATCTGCATGGGCGGCTTTATTCTGGCAAATACGCTCAGCGAGAACGGCGGCGTGACACGCGGCGTCTGTGAGGTGGGCGAGGGAGAGATTTTAAAACGCGTAACCGAAACCTACAATATCCAGAAGACAGCGGACGGCATGACGGCGACGGACAAAGAGGGGAATCCGGTTTCGGTTCAGGAGAACCAGCATGTATCGATGAATATGTGGGGACTCACACCGGGCTTTGTGGAGGAGCTGGAAAAAGGATTTCCAGAGTTTCTTGCGGGGCTGAAAGAGGGCGACGTGAAGTCGGAGTACCTGCTTCCGACGATCATCGATCAGATGATCCACGACGGGCGCGCAAGGGTGAAACTTCTGGAGACGCACGACTGCTGGTTTGGTGTGACCTACCGTGAGGATAAGGAGAGCGTGACGGAGTCGATCCGGGCGCTGATCCGTGAGGGCGTGTACCCGGAAAAACTGTTTTGATAATTTGAGGAACAGTTGATTCGGCTGTGCAGAGGATAACGTGAAAAACGGTACGTGAGAATAACATGATACGCATAAATCCTGCATAGGATACCATGTAAGCCTTGAATTAAGGGGGAATGGCAGTCCGATGCAGGATTTTGCATATTTTAAGAGTCTTTATCCGGCTGCATGTAAGCAGATGCAGCTTTGCGTGGAAGCGGTCTGTGATGAGCTGGAGTATGAGGGGAGTCCCATCTATGATGAATATCCGGATCGGATCTTTCTGGAAAAACTGACAAAACGGGCACTGGAAAAATGGCAGAAGGTTTATCCGGCTGCAACGGAAAGGACGGATACACTGACGACCTATATAAAGGCGGCGGACGTGGGCACCGTATCCACAGAAGAAGGAACGGCGATGGTGGAAAATTCCCTGAAAATAGATTCTCCTGGTGGAGAAAGAGAAGAGAATCTGGCGGGAACCAGCATACAGCCGCATCTTCCTGGAAATGATGTATGGTATGGACCACTTCGGGGCGAACAGAAGGGCGGAAACGCTGGATATATGGTGTGGGAGGCGGATGAGCCGAATCTGACCGCGCAGGAGCGCCGTCCATGGAGTCCGCCGCCGGGACCGCGCCCGGGAGGACCGGGAAATCCGTGGGGACCGCCGCCCCCGCCGCCGGGACCGCGCCCGGGAGGACCGGGGAATCCGTGGGGACCGCCGCCCCCGTCGCCGGGACCGCGCCCGGGAGGACCGGGGAATCCGTGGGGACCGCCGCCTCCGCCGCCGGGACCGCGCCCGGGAGGACCGGGAAATCCGTGGGGACCGCCGCCCCCGCCGCCGGGACCGCGCCCGGGAGGACCGGGGAATCCGTGGGGACCGCCGCCCCCGCCGCCGGGATCGCGCCCGGGGAGACCGGGGAATCCGTGGGGAGCGCCGCTTCAGGATTTTCTTCAGGTTTTATTAATGAATGAGCTGCAGGAGCGAAGACGGTGTCGGAAGTGCTGAAATTGCAATTTTCAGGTGTAAATTTTTTGAATTAAAATGCGGTAACATCCAGTTGTGACAACGAATTTTACCGATTTGGAAAAAGAACAATCGGGTTACTGGGCACGTATGTGTGAACAGTAACACAATCGGAGTTCTTACAAATCATAGAAATTCTGGAATTTGGAGCCTGCTTGTGTTATACTGAAACAAAGGCTGCCGCCGGGACAGATGGGTGCCTGCGGCAGTTTTTGGCGTGCATGACAAAACGGAAACAGTTCGGCGGGTAGATTTTCCTGTACCTGTGAAGATACGGAACTGGTATGGTGGAGCGATAAAAGGAATTGATTTGATATATGAAGAAAAACCTGAAAAAGATACTGATTTTACTGATCTTATTTGTGCTGGCAGTAGCCGGTTATTTTACCTGGTCCTGGATGCAGCTGCGGGAGGATGGGGCAGTCTATACTTCGATTGAGGACGCGAACCTTCCAGTCGCTTATGTGAATATTCTGGGGCGGCGGATGAACGAGCTGGACGGTTTCGTGGAGGACAGCCAGAAAGCGGCTGGACGCGGGGATCTGACGCTGCTTCCGGCAGACCGGAAACTGTCGGTGACGATCGACAAGCTGGACTCCCAGATTACGGGGATGCAGTATGAGATCCGCAGTCTGGACGGCGAACGTCTGGTAGAACGGACAACGCTTGACCACTGGGAACAGTCAGGGGAAGAGGTTTCTGCGGAGCTTCCGATCCAGAACCTTCTGACGGAGGAAAGCGAATACCGCTTAACGATTGCGATCACGACGGAAAAGCACCCGGCGATCTATTTTTACACGCGCGTGATGTGGCAGCAGGAGAGCCGTGTGCAGGAGATGGTCGATCTGGCGGTGTCCTTTTCTGAAAAGACGTTTGATTATGATTCAGCGAGGGAGCTGACGACCTATCTGGAGACGGATCCGAATGCGGACAACAGTTCGTTGGGACATGTGACGTTAAAAAGCGATTTCAGCCAGCTGACCTGGAAAGGGCTTTCGATGGAGCGGGTCAGCGAACCGGAAATTCATCTGCGGGAGCTGCAAGGCATCATTGGGACGATCGATTTAAAGTATGTTGTAAGTGAGATGAAGGATGGCAAGGCGGCTGCTTATTACGATGTGATCGAGAGCTTCACGATGAAGCTGGGCGCACAGCGCATCTACATGATGAATTATGACCGCCGCGCGGACCAGATTTTTACGGGGGAGAGCAGCGCCTATTCTGGCGACCGGATTCAGCTGGGGGTTTCGGATGCGGAGGATCTGCAGTCGATGCAGGATGAAGCGGGAAAATACCGTGCCTTTGTGGCAAACCGGGCGCTCTGGATTTATGATACAGGAAAAAAAGAGAGCACAAAGGTATTTGCGTTCCGCAAGAGCGAGAATGATACGAGGGTCAATTATGATACCTACGGAATCAAGATTCTGGATGTGAGCGAGGCAGGCCAGATTGATTTTGCCGTGTACGGCTATATGAGCCGCGGTAACCACGAGGGAACGACGGGAATCGCGCTGTACCGCTATGAGACTGCGGGAAATGCCCTGACAGAGCGGCTGTATCTGCCGGCATCGACCGATTACGGCAACCTGCGCCAGGATATCAACCAGCTGTGCTACTTAAGCGGCGGGCAGACGCTGTATGTGCTGATGAACCATGCGGTTTACAGTGTCGATCTGACGGGAAAAGAGTACATGGTGGTGGCAGATGGCCTGACGGAGGAAAATTTTGCAGTCAGCACGGATGCCTCCCGGATTGCGTGGCAGGATGGGGCGGATATTTACCGTTCGACCAAGCTGCATGTCATGAATCTGGAGACAGGCAAGAAGGATGAGATTTCCTTCCAGGAGCAGACCGTGATCCGGCTGATCGGATTTGTCGGAACCGACTTAGTCTACGGGCTTGCCCATCCGAACGAGCAGCTTACGATGGACGGACGCGTGACGGGGCTTCCGCTGTATGCGGTCGAGATCGTCGGCAGCAATATGGAGATGGAGACCCGCTATGAGAAGCCGGGTGTCAGCCTGGTGGATGTGCGGATTCAGGACAGCCGGGTTCATCTGTCACGGATGCACCAGATAGGAAGCGGCTATCAGCCGATGGACGAGGACACGCTGGTCTGTAATGAGGAAGTGTCGAAAGATCCACTGGATGGAATCGCTACATTAAATGACAGCGCAAAGGGGCGTCTCTACTGCGTCAAGCTGGATGCAGGCAAGACGGCACGGAGCACGAAGGTGCATGTTCCGAAGCAGGTGGCAGCAGAAGAAAATGATGTGATTGTGCTTCAGAACAATGGCGCGGCTGCACAGCGGATTTACAGTGCCTACAGCGAGGGACGCCTGAAAGGCTCGTATGCGGAATTTTCCAGCGCGGTGCAGGCAGCTTACGATGGCATGGGACTCGTAACGGATGAAAATGACCGGGTTGTCTGGGTGAGAGCAAACCGGAGCGACGCGAAGACAATCCGCGACGTACAGAATATGGCGGGAACCGTCAGCCGCTATCTGTCGGATATGGCGGACGGAAAGACGACCTCCTCGGATGGCACAGAGTTAATCGACGCACGCGGGCTGACGCTGAACCAGATTCTCTACTTTGTCTACGCGGGCATGCCAGTGGTGGCATATCTGGGAGACGGAAGCTATGGTTTGATCTGTGGATACGACGCGTACAACATCTCCTGTCTCTGGTATCCGGGCACGGAATTTGCCTACACGGATAAGATGGGACTCAACGATGCAGCAGCATTTTTCGAGGGAAATGGAGGCAATGATTTCATCTGTTTCCTTGCTAATTAAGGAGAAAACGGAAGTTACTGTTCACGGGGAGGCACTTTTGGAACCGAAAGTGCCGTAAGAAAACGTGGTGGCAGCAGGAATTTGCCGTATTAGAATGCGAAGCCACGGCAAATTCCATTACTGGGCACATATGCGTGAACAGTAATAAACGGAAAGCCAGTGCTTTACAAATTGAGATGTTATGATATAATCATGTAGATAACATGATATAAATTTAAGAAAATATTAAAGATTTGAGGCGCCGTCTGGCGCGTGTAAGTATCGTAAGATAATAGATTTTGAGGTGCAGAATGGAACAATTTATTATGAAGGGCGGAAATCCGCTGGTAGGCGAAGTGACTATCAGCGGAGCGAAGAATGCGGCGCTGGGAATCTTGGCGGCATCGATTCTGACGGACGAGGATGTTTTAATAGAAAATCTGCCGGACGTGCGTGATATCAACGTGTTTCTGGAGGCTGTTTCGGAGATTGGCGCGATGGTAGACCGGATTGACCGGCACACTGTCCGCATCAATGCGAAGGGGATTCATGCGATCCATGTGGATGACGAGTACATCCGCCGGATCCGGGCTTCCTACTATTTTATTGGCGCCCTGCTTGGCAAGTATAAAAGCGCACAGGTTCCGCTTCCGGGCGGATGCAACATCGGCAGCCGTCCGATCGACCAGCATTTAAAGGGCTTCCGTGCCCTCGGTGCGAAGGTACAGGTGGAAAATGGCGCGGTGCTCGCACATGCGATTGATTTAGTTGGTACCCATATTTATCTGGATATGGTGTCGGTCGGCGCGACGATCAATATCATGATGGCAGCGACGCTGGCAGAGGGCGAGACGATCATCGAGAATCCGGCGAAAGAACCACATGTCGTCGATGTGGCGAACTTCTTAAACAGCATGGGAGCCAATGTCAAGGGTGCCGGAACCGACGTGATCCGCATCCGCGGCGTCCACAAGCTGCATGGAACCGAATATTCGATCATCCCGGACCAGATCGAGGCAGGTACATTTATGTGTGCGGCAGCGATCACCCGCGGCGACGTGATGGTACAGAATGTCATTCCGAAGCATCTGGAAGCAATTTCTGCGAAGCTTATCGAGATGGGCTGTGAGGTGACGGAGTTTGATGAGGCGGTTCGTGTTGTGGGACGCCCGAGCCATGTGCATACCGATATCAAGACACTTCCGTATCCGGGATTTCCGACTGATATGCAGCCGCAGATCACCGTGACACTGGCACTGGCAGAGGGAACCAGTGTAGTGACCGAGAGTATTTTTGAAAACCGTTTTAAATATGTGGACGAACTTGCCCGCATGGGTGGACGCATCAAGGTTGAGGGCAATACCGCGATCATTACCGGCGTGAAGAAGCTGACTGGAGCACAGGTGGAGGCACCAGATCTGCGCGCAGGCGCTGCCCTGGTCATTGCGGGGCTGGCAGCGGAAGGATATACGACCGTTGATGAGATCGGTTATATCCAGAGAGGCTATGAGCATTTTGAGAAGAAGCTGCAGGGACTTGGCGCGGTGATCGAGAAAGTCGATTCCGAGAAAGAGGCGCAGAAGTTCAGACTCAAAGTGGGCTGATAAAAAAGAATGCGGTGTCACATATTGCTTGACAGACACCGCGGAGTATGTTATCGTACTGTTGAAACTTTTAACAATTAAAAAGTTCGTATATATCCCTTATTCAGAGTGATGGAGATACAAAGGATCTATGAAGTCACGGCAACCCCGTTACATGGGACTGAAAATTGGTCTCAGCAGGGAACGGAAGGTGCCAGCCTGAGCGAGGAACCGGGAGATCGGTTTATCGAGCAATAAGAGGATTTGATCGAGATAATCAAGTCCGTGTTGCTGCGGACTTTTTTTATGTCTTACGACAAACTTATCAAAGGAGGAAATATGGAGAGATTACTTTTTACATCTGAATCAGTAACCGAAGGACATCCGGATAAAATGTGTGATCAGATTTCCGATGCGATTCTGGACGCGCTCTTAGAGCAGGATCCGATGAGCCGTGTGGCTTGTGAGACGGCGACGACAACCGGTCTGGTTATGGTTATGGGCGAGATCACAACGAAAGGCTATGTGGATATCCAGAAGGTAGTCCGCAATACCGTCCGTGAGATCGGTTATGACCGTGCGAAATACGGTTTTGACTGTGATACCTGCGGCGTGATCGTGGCACTGGACGAGCAGTCCCCGGATATCGCGATGGGAGTTGATAAAGCGCTGGAAGCAAAAGAGAACAAGATGACCGACGAGGAGCTGGAGGCAATCGGTGCCGGCGATCAGGGTATGATGTTTGGTTATGCGACCAACGAAACGGATGAATATATGCCATATCCGATTTATCTGGCACACAAACTGGCACGCCAGCTGACCAAGGTCCGCAAAGACGGAACCCTGCGCTACCTGCGCCCGGACGGCAAGACACAGGTAACCGTAGAGTACGATGAGAACGGCAAACCATCCCGTCTGGATGCAGTGGTTCTTTCCACCCAGCATGACGAGGAAGTAACCCAGGAGCAGATCCATAAGGATATTAAAAAATATGTATTTGACGAGATTCTGCCGGCAGAGATGGTTGATGAGAATACAAAATTCTTTATCAATCCGACCGGACGTTTCGTTATCGGCGGTCCGCACGGAGACAGCGGCCTGACCGGACGTAAGATCATTGTGGACACCTACGGCGGCATGGCGCGTCACGGCGGCGGCGCATTCTCCGGAAAAGACTGCACAAAAGTGGATCGTTCTGCTGCATACGCAGCCCGCTATGTTGCGAAAAACATCGTAGCAGCCGGACTGGCAGACAGATGTGAGATTCAGCTTTCCTATGCGATCGGTGTTGCACAGCCGACCTCCATCATGGTAGATACATTCGGAACCAGCAAGTTGCGTGAGGATCAGCTGGTTGAGATGATCCGCAAGCACTTTGACCTGCGTCCGGCTGGCATCATCAAGATGCTTGACCTGCGCCGCCCGATCTACAAACAGACGGCTGCATACGGACATTTCGGTCGCGACGATCTGGATCTTCCGTGGGAGAAGCTGGATAAGGTGGATGAATTAAAGGCGTATCTGTAAAAGTAGGAAACGCTGCAGGGATATCTGCCCGTAAAAAATCATAAGATCAGAACGAGGGGGCTGCCGCTTTTGCGGCAGTCTCTTTTATTACACAAAAAGGCACATGCTTTTTTATTTATAATACTTTTAGAGACGTAATCTGCAAAATATGATACACTATTTGTGGAAGATATCAGGAGCAAAAGCGCAGAAGTCCGACGCAGTTTTGCGGGAGGATTTTTGTAGGAGCAATCTGGTATCAGACCGGGCAATGACTGGAGGAAATAGGATGAAGATACGCACACGTCTGGCGATTGCTTTTGTGACGATTACGGTCGTTCCGATTGTGCTCATATTTGTGGCGGCGTTCGGACTCGTAAATTATCAGGAGCATCTGTTTCAGAAAACATACGGGCTGTCGGAGCAGATCGATCTGCTCTCCGGCAATCAGACACAGGTGTTTAACCGGCTGACGCAGGGAATCCAGGAGGAGATCCGCGAGGCGGTCGGGGAAAATACAGATTTATTTGAAGAACCGGCTTATTTGAACAAGGTCAATGAAGAACTGCGCGATAAATATTCGTATCTGGTCATCCGCAAGGGCAAGGACATCACATTCTGCGGAAGCGAGGATGGACGCGAGCTCTGCGAACGGCTGGCGCCGTACGGTGATCAGGGAAGTATGGCAGGCAGTATTTACATGGATGGCGAGGAACAGCATCTGGTCAAACAGATCGATTTCCGGTTTTCAGATGATTCACAGGGCAGTGTGTTCATCGTGACGAACGTCGGGGATTATGTGCCGGAGATCAAGGCGCTGCTCGGAGAGATGCTGCTTCTCGGCGTGCTGATCATCAGTTTTATGGGCGGTCTGCTGATCATGTGGATCTACCGTTCTCTGCTGCGTCCGCTGCACAAGCTGCAGGAGGCGACCAAGCAGATCCGGGATGGAAATCTGGACTTTACGCTCGATGTGGATGATGAAGATGAGATCGGAATGCTCTGCCAGGATTTCGAGGAGATGCGTCTGCGTCTCAAGGAATCGCAGGAAGAAAAACTCCAGTACGACAAGGAGAGCAAAGAGCTGATCAGCAATATTTCCCATGATCTGAAGACTCCGATCACGGCGATCAAGGGGTATGTGGAAGGCATTCAGGATGGCGTGGCTTCTTCACCTGAGAAATTGAATAAATATATTCGGACGATTTATAATAAAGCAAACGATATGGATCGACTGATTGACGAGCTGACGTTCTATTCGAAGATTGATACGAACAAGATTCCGTACAACTTTTCAAAGATCAATGTGGCGGAATATTTTGGTGATTGTGTTGAGGAAGTTGGTCTGGATATGGAGACGCGCGGCATCGAGCTGGGATATTTCAACTATGTGGACGAGGATGTGGTCGTGATCGCGGACGCGGAGCAGATGAAGCGAGTGATCAACAACATTATCGGAAATTCGCTCAAATATCTGGACAAGAAAAAGGGTATTTTAAATATCCGCATCAAGGATGACGGCGATTTTATCCAGGTCATCATCGAGGACAACGGAAAGGGAATCGCGGCGAAAGATCTGCCGTATATTTTCGACCGTTTCTACCGGACGGACTCGTCGAGAAATTCGTCCAAGGGCGGCAGCGGCATCGGGCTTTCGATCGTAAAGAAGATTATCGAAGATCACGGCGGACGCATCTGGGCGACCAGCAAGGAAGGCATCGGAACGGAGATCCATTTCGTTTTGCGCAAGTATGTCGGGGCATAGTGATTTGAAGTTTGGTCGTTTAAATAAAAACAGCAGGAGGAATTCACAGATGAGCAGAATATTAATCGTAGAAGACGAGGAGAGTATTGCAGAGCTGGAAAAAGACTATCTGGAGCTTTCTGGTTTTGAGGTTGAGATAGAAAATAATGGAGAAACGGGACTGAAACGCGGCATGGAGGAAGATTTTGACCTTCTGATTCTTGATCTGATGCTGCCAGGGGTCGATGGCTTCGAGATCTGCAAGAAGATCCGGGAAGTAAAAAACACACCGATCATCATGGTATCTGCGAAAAAGGACGATATTGACAAGATCCGCGGTCTGGGACTGGGCGCGGACGATTATATCACGAAACCATTCAGTCCGAGCGAGATGGTGGCGCGTGTCAAGGCGCATCTGGCGCGTTATGAGCGCCTGATCGGCAGCGGTATGCCGGAAAACGAGATCATCGAGATCCGGGGACTCAAGATTGATAAGACTGCCCGCCGCGTTTACATCAACGGCGAGGAGAAGAACTTCACGACGAAGGAATTTGACCTGCTGACCTTTTTAGCACAGAACCCGAACCATGTATTTACCAAGGAAGAACTCTTCCGCGAGATCTGGGATATGGAGTCGTTGGGAGATATCGCGACGGTTACCGTGCATATTAAGAAGATCCGTGAGAAGATCGAGTTCAACACGGCGAAACCGCAGTATATTGAGACGATATGGGGCGTTGGATACCGGTTTAAAGTCTGATGACTGGATAAGCCACATAAAAACGACCCTTGGGAAACGCAAACAGGAGCGCTTTCCAAGGGCCGTTTTATATTTCATAGGAAATTGCGTCCTATGAAATATAAAATGCTCCGCGAGGATGCGCACTCGCGCGAAGCAGAAACATGTCGCAAGCGACCGCGCGAGACGCCCGAATGTGCCAAGGCACATTCTTTTTTATTCCAACAGGATTTGGTTTGCCCGCTTCAGATCGTTTTCGTCCGGGATACGGATGCCGGACAGGGAATAGGGAATGCCAAGCGTTTCCCATTTATAGATGCCGAGCGTGTGGTAGGGGAGAATTTCTACCTTTTCCACATTTGAAAGTGTGTCCAGAAATGCACGGATTCCATGCAGGTTGGCTGGATCATCGGTAATGCCGGGGACTAAAACATGCCGGACCCACATGGGCTTATGAATCTGGTCTAAAAACCGGGCAAAGGAAAGAATGGATTCGTTGGAGTGCCCAGTCAGAAGACGATGTTTTTCTGGATCGATGTGTTTCAGATCCAGAATAACAAGATCGGTGTGCTCTAAAAGCGTGGTCAGGCGGGAAAAGAAAGGTTCGGCGGTGGTAAATGGCTGTCCCGCGGTGTCCAGTGTGGTGTGAATGTGCTGTTCTTTGGCAAGCTGGAAAAATTCACACAAAAAGTCAGCTTGAAGGAGCGGTTCTCCGCCGCTGACGGTGATGCCGCCGCCCCCGCGCCAGTAACTCCGGTAGCGGAGTGCCTGGCGAAGAAGTGCTTCCGGGGTGATTTCCTGCGAACCGGTGTGTTTAGATGGACAAGAAACACCTTCGGAAAGAGCGGATGCGCCGGAAGTGCGGGTGGAGGCGTCCGGGAGGGAAAGTCCCTTTGGCAGTACCCATGTATCCGGATTGTGGCAGTAGCGGCAGCGCATGAGACAGCCCTGCATGAATACCACGAAGCGGACACCGGGACCGTCTACGGAGCCGAAGGTATCGATGGAATGAATATAACCGGTATGCATCGTTACAGCACCTCATGGCAGGTACGGGCGATCACGTCGAGCTGCTGTTCTCTGGTCAGATTGATAAATTTAACGGCATATCCGGAAACACGGATGGTGAAGTTGGCATATTCCGGTTTTTCCGGGTGTTCCATCGCGTCTTTCAGTTTTTCGATTCCAAAGACATTTACATTTAAATGATGCGCGCCCTGATCAAAATATCCGTCCAGGACGTGAACCAGGTTGTTTTTCCGTTCTGTCTCGGAGTGACCGAGCGCCCCCGGTGCAATCGTTTCTGTGTTGGAGATGCCGTCGAGCGCATATTCATATGGAAGCTTTGCGACCGAGTTTAAAGAAGCGAGCAGACCGTTCTGCTCTGCGCCGTAGGAAGGAGTTGCGCCTGGGGCAAACGGGGTGAATGCCGGCCGTCCGTCCGGAAGTGCGCCGGTTGCCTTGCCATATACAACATTGGAGGTAATCGTGAGGATGGAGGTGGTTGCCTCGGAATTCCGGTAGGTGTGGTATTTTTTTACTTTATGTAAAAAGGTTTTTAACAGCCATACGGCAATCTCATCGGCGCGGTCGTCATCATTTCCGTAGCGTGGGAAATCGCCCTCTGTCTCAAACTTGCGGGCGATGCCGTATTCATCACGGATGACCTTCACTTTTGCATACCGGATCGCGGAGAGAGAATCGACCACGTGGGAGAAACCGGCGATTCCGGTGGCAAAGGTACGCCGGACATCCGTGTCGATCAACGCCATCTCAGCGGATTCATAGTAATATTTATCGTGCATATAGTGAATCAAATTGAGGATATTCACATAAATGCCCGCCAGCCAGTCCAGCATCTGATCGTATTTATGCATGACTTCCTGATAATCGAGGTATTCGGATGTGATCGGCGTATACGCCGGACCAACCTGCATCGGGCGTCCGTCTTTGGTAGTGTATTTCTCGTCTCTGCCTCCGTTGATGGCATAGAGAAGGCATTTGGCAAGATTGGCACGGGCACCGAACAACTGCATTTCCTTGCCTGTCTGGGTGGCGGAGACGCAGCAGCAGATACTGTAGTCATCCCCCCAGATCGGACGCATGACATCGTCGTTTTCATACTGGATCGAGGATGTGTTGATGGAGATTTTGGCAGCATATTTCTTAAATGCCTCTGGCAGGCGGGAAGAGTAAAGGACGGTCAGGTTTGGTTCCGGGGACGGTCCCATATTTTCCAGCGTATGTAAAAAGCGGAAATCGTTTTTCGTTACCATCGGACGCCCGTCTTGTCCCAGACCGGCAACCTCCAGCGTTGCCCAGACCGGATCGCCGGAGAAAAGTTGGTTGTAGGATGGAATCCGGGCAAATTTTACCATGCGGAATTTCATTGTCATATGGTCGATTAATTCCTGTGCCTCGGCTTCGGTCAGTGTTTTTTCTGTTAAATCCCGGTTGATGTAGATATCAAGGAAGGTGGAAACGCGTCCGACACTCATGGCGGCACCGTTCTGGGTCTTAACGGCAGCGAGGTAACCGAAGTAGAGCCACTGGACGGCTTCTTTGGCATTGGAAGCCGGACGGGAGATATCAAAACCATAGATGGCAGCCATCTCCTGAATGCCCTTTAGAGCGCGGATCTGCTCGGCGAGCTCTTCCCGCTGGCGGATGATGTCATCAAACATGGCACCATTTCCGCAGCGTTCCAGATCCTTTTTCTTTTCCTGAATTAGGAAATCAATTCCGTACAGGGCGATCCGGCGGTAGTCGCCTACGATTCGGCCGCGTCCGTAGGTATCCGGAAGCCCGGTGACAATATGGCAGTGGCGGGCGGCTTTCATTTCCGGGGTATATGCATCGAAGACGGCCTGGTTGTGGGTTTTGTGGTATTCGGTAAAGATTTTATGAAATTTTGGATTGACATGGTAGCCGTAGGTTTTGGCGGCTTCCTCCGCCATCTTGATTCCGCCGAATGGCATAAATGCCCGCTTGAGTGGTTTGTCGGTCTGAAGTCCGACGATGCGTTCCAGATCTTTAAGCTCCGGATCGATATATCCCGGACCGTAGGCGGTCAGGCTGGATACGATTTCAGTTTCGCATTCGAGCACACCGCCCTTTTCGTGCTCTTCCTTCTGAAGCTTTTGAAGGCGTTCCCAGAGCAGATGAGTGGCACTGGTCGGGGCAGCGAGAAAGCTTTCATCGCCATCATATTGCGTATAGTTGTTCTGGATGAAATCGCGGACGTTCACTTCGTCGGTCCATTTGGAGCCCAGAAAATCTCTCCAGGCCGTTTGGAAGATAGGTGTGTTTTGGAATGTTTGATACATAGCAGACATGTGTTTCCCTCCTGGTTGAAAAATTTCGATCCCAGCAGAGACAGTGAGAGTGAAAAAAAGTAAAAAAAATACCCACGGTCTGTGCTGTGACGCCCAGACGGTCGGCAATTTCCAGTCATACTTCATGTGGTTAATCCACTTATCCGTCAGTTGTATGACTGCTATGTTTAAGATATATCAGAACCGAAGAGGAATGTCAAGCTATATTTTGGGGAAGAGGTAACGGTTCAAATCCGTAGCTGTTCATAGTAACAAAAAGAGTGCCGGAAAGAGTGGACATTTGGCAAATGACTTGATAAAATGAGTAAAGTTTTAGGGCAGATGGGAATGAAAAAGGGATAAAAAGTTGCTGGGCACGATGCTTGAACAGTAATGATGAAACCTGAATTTGACAGAAATGACAGAAGTGAGGAAGAAAATGCTGGAAAAATTTTGTGTCGGGCTGGTGCGGATTTTGTTGGGAGGAATTCTTTTTTTCCTGACACTGCTCAGCGCGGTTGTGACCTGCCGGGTCTATGGAGGTTCTGAGATTGTACAGTATGGAAGGGACAGTCTGTTTCTGCACCTGTTTTTTGGTGCGGGTGTGATTGGACTGACGGTGTTTTACAGGCGGAGAAAGGAACGAAAGTGCCGGAAGAACCAGTGGCTTCTTTTAGCGGCTGCTGCCTATCTTTTTTGGATTCTCCTTGTCCCGTCCTGGGGCGGTTCTGACTCCCATCAGTGTATGGCGTCCGCGCAGGGACTTCTGCAGGGCGATTTCAGCGCCTGGGAGCCGGTGGCGTATTCATATGGGACAGCGGAAGGACCGCTTGGGTATGCGTACACTTACCCGTCTCAGAACGGGCTGATTCTCTATATGGCAGTGCTGGCATTTTTCTTTGGAGATGCGGCGTATGTAGTTTTCCAGATTTTAAATATCGGATTTTTTATTCTGGGAATCGTGAGCCTGCAGCGGATGATGGTCTGGGGAAACGAAAGGTGCAGCTTGCTTTTGTGGATGGCGTGCTGTCTGCCATTTTCTTTCTATATCCTCTTCGTGTACGGCACGATGCCAGGATTTGGACTTTCGTGTCTGGCGATGGAACGTCTGGTGCGGTATGTGGAAGAGGGGCGGGGAAGAGACTTCTGGATTGGCGCGGCAGCAGTAGCGGCGGCGGTGATCCTCAAGTCGAATTATGAGATTGTGCTGGTGGCGCTGTTTTTGTATCTGGCATCCTCGGGAGTCTTTCGAAGGAAAGCACGCCTGCTGGTGGCAGCGGTGCTTCTGATTACAGTGTATGTGATTGGAAACCGGGGGATTCAAACAGGAATTTCTTCTGTGACCGGACGCACGGTATCGGACGGTGCGCCGATGATTGCCTGGGTGCAGATGGGACTGGAGGAGAGCAAACGTGGACCGGGCTGGTACAATGGCTATCAGGTAAAACTCTTTCAGAAGGCAGATGGGGATGCGGATCTGGCGGCCGCATGGGCGCAGGCAGATTTGCGGAAAACGATTTCAGATATGGCAGAGGAACCGGCGAAAGCCGCTGATTTCTTTGTTCGGAAGATCGAGTCAATCTGGGCGGAACCGACCTTTCAGAGTCTCTGGATCCAGGAGGTGGGAAATACCTCCTGGGCGGAGGGAAGCCCGCCATGGGAGCTTTTCAAGGAAGAAGGGGGTCTGAACCGGCTCTATGTTTTTGCGGCGAATCTGGTGCAGACGTTTGTGTATGCGATGGCATGTGTATGGGTGATTGCCGGGATGAGTGCCAAAGGAAGCCGAAGTAAGCATGTCCTGATGAACCGAACATGGGAAAAGAGGATAGAAGCAGAAAAGGCAGAAAAAACTGTGAAAGCTGTGAAAAAACAGGGAATGGAAACGGTCTGGGAGAGGCAGGAACGTGGAGAAACGGACAGATGGGGGATGCTGCTTCCGGGAATCGTGTTTATTGGGGGATTCCTGTTCCATCTGGTCTGGGAGGCAAAGGGGCAGTATTCGGTGGTGTATTTTATGCTGCTGCTGCCGTATGCGTATCTGGGGATGGAAAGAGTGGCGGATGTATTTTTAGATGTGACAGGTGCCGGGAAAGAATGATGTTTTGAGATAAAAAAGATACTGGGAACAGCCTGAAATAAGCCGTTTTCAGTATCTTTTTTATGGTTTAAAAGAGCTATGATTTCTAAAAATCCATTAAAAATTGCAATGATAAATCCGCTCCGCCGCCTGATAGAACACAGTTTCCCAGTATTTTTCCGGAATCAGCCGTTTCGTAATTTCGATGTAATCTTCATAGTTGGCGAGCGGCCAGTCGGTGCCGAACATGAGCTTATCATAGTCGCGGATGTAGGCAAGCCAGGTTTTCAGGGTGCTGATATACCCGCTCTGCTCTTCCAGAAACTCCGGAATGTCAAATTTGCCCTCTAAAAGCCCAGAGAGGTCGGCGGCGACATTTTCATTTTTCTCGACAACGGCGGCGGCATCCATCAGCCACGGGTTGCCGAAGTGGCACATGACGAACTGGACATCCGGATGGCGGACGGCGGCTTCATCGAGGGTCAGCGGATGGCTGTATTTGATGAATGCTTTGGAACCGGCGGTCTGTCCGGTGTGGATGGCAACCGGCTTTTTATACGCCTTGGCGAGGTCGTAGATCGGTTCGAAGCGCTCGTCGGTAACGTAGATGGAATCATATCCCGGATAGAGTTTGATGCCGACGCATGTATTCCGTTTTAAGTTTTCTTCGACAAGATCGCATGTCTTCTGAATCTTTTCCGGCGTCAGTTTTCGTGCTTCGACGCCGACGCAATAGCGCAGAAAATCCGGGTATGTGTGATTATCCGGGTGAACGCCGCGGTTTCCCATGACGATGCCGCCGACGATATTATATTTCTGAAAGCATTCCCGCAGATGCTCTTCGTTATTGATATGACCGGCTTCGATGGCAATCTCATCGAAATGCGGGTAACCGGGACAAAAGTGCAAATGTGAATCAATGATTTTCATAATGATAACAGGCGCCTGTATCAAAAACCTTTTGGAAAAAGAACGGCGCTGTCCTCCTTTCTGCTGTGATGTATGTCTGGAAGTTTTGAGAAAATCCGGTGCAACAAAACTTCGGGTGTATATAAATAAGAAATGCAGTGACAGTCCGGCAGGTTCATAGAGCATGCAGCAACTGTATGAAATCAACTGTTAGTGTAGTCCCAAATGGGGTGGATGTCAAATTTTTCTCCATCTGTTTGACATCCACACTATGATCTGGTATAGTGATAGCTATGCGTATTGCAAAGGGGCAAACTGCCTCTTTCTTTTTTTGTAAATATTCCGGAAGAATGCAAAAAAGATAACTAATATGATATATGAAATGTATCTCCGGAATGTGCAGACCGTTAATCAGACAATGAAAGGAATAGAATGGAAACAATCAGATTTGAAGATTTAGAGTTAGATGCAAAGATCATGCGTGCGATCACCGATATGGGGTTCGAGGCGGCTTCTCCGATTCAGGGACAGGCGATTCCGCTGGAACTGCAGGGACTGGATATCATCGGACAGGCACAGACCGGTACCGGTAAGACGGCTGCGTTTGGTATTCCGCTGTTACAGAAGATCGATCCGAAGAATAAGAAGCCGCAGGCGATCATTCTCTGCCCGACCCGTGAACTTGCCATCCAGGTATCTGAGGAGATCCGCCGCCTGGCAAAATACATGCACGGTGTCAAGGTTCTGCCGATCTACGGCGGACAGGAGATCGGACGTCAGATCCGTTCCCTCAAGGATGGTGTGCAGGTTATCATCGGTACGCCGGGGCGTGTGATGGATCACATGCGCCGCAAAACCGTCAAGATGGATCAGATCCACACGGTTGTCCTCGACGAGGCGGACGAGATGCTGAACATGGGCTTTTTAGAGGATATGGAAACCATCTTAAGCGCACTGCCGGAGGAGAGACAGACGCTGATGTTCTCAGCGACGATGCCGCAGGCGATTCAGCGGATCGCGACGAACTTCCAGAAAGATCCGCAGATTGTGCGCGTGGTCAAGAAAGAGCTGACCGTTCCGAAGGTAACCCAGTATTATTATGAAGTAAAACCGAAGAATAAGCTGGAGGTTATGTGCCGTCTGCTGGATCTCTATGATCCGAAGCTCTCAGTGGTATTTTGCAACACGAAAAAGCAGGTCGATGAGCTGGTACAGGGCTTACAGGGACGCGGTTATTTTGCAGAAGGACTTCACGGCGATCTGAAACAGGAGCAGCGTGACCGTGTCATGCGTGCATTCCGTACCGGACGGACGGACATTCTGGTGGCAACGGATGTGGCAGCCCGCGGTATCGACGTCGATGATGTTGAGGCGGTATTCAACTATGATGTACCGCAGGATGACGAGTATTATGTACATCGCATCGGACGTACCGGCCGTGCCGGACGCGAGGGCAAGGCGTTTAACCTCGTAGTCGGCAAAGAGGTTTACAAGCTGCGCGAGATCCAGCGCTACTGCAAGACCCGCATCATTCCGCAGGCGATTCCGTCTCTGGACGATGTGACCTCCATCAAGGCAGATAAGATTCTCGACCAGGTGGGCGAGGTGCTGCAGGACAGCGATCTGAGCAAGGTGATCGATATTGTAGAAAAACGTGTGCTGGAAGAGGACTACACGACGCTCGATCTGGCAGCAGCGCTGCTCAAAATGATGATGGGCGAAGAGGGCGAGGAGCTCTTAGAGGAGAACCGCCCGCTGCGTGAGCTGGAGGATCTCGAGGATGAGAGCCGCCGCAGCCGTGGTGGAAGAAACGGCAGAGGAAGCCGTGGCAGAAATGAGGACGTAGCGCGTCTCTTCATCAACATCGGAAAGAACCAGGGCATCCGTCCGGGCGATATCCTCGGTGCGATCGCCGGAGAATCCGGCATGCCGGGACGTATGGTCGGAAGTATTGATATGTTCGATAATTACACATTCGTCGAGGTGCCGAGAGAGCATGCGGACGTTGTACTGCAGGCGATGCGCGGTGCGAAGATCAAGGGCAAGAACGTGCATATGGAGAAGGCGAACCGGAAGTAAAGAGCATATTGAAATTATATTTGGCATATGCTATAATGCCATTAGGCGAAAAGACAAAAGTGTTCAAAGTGGCACAAAAACAAATCCCTCAGGTGCGGGCACACCTGAGGGATTTTATTCCATTTGGGCGAGGTGGCTTAAGCCTCTGGCTGACTACCTAACGATGTCCGTCCAACCACTTGCATATGTAATAGGCGATTACACTTGCCACGACGGACACAAGAAAAGACAGAAATATATTCAAAATGGCACACCCCCTTTCTGCACCTGTCTAGGGGTGGTAGCTGTATTAGTATATCATAAAGATAAAATTATAAAAAGTCATCTTTGAGATGTTTTGTTTGTCTCAAAGATGACTTTTTATCTTAATAACTTTAAAATTTGCTCTTACAGCTCCGCCGTAATAAAAATATCATAAATCGCTTTCACAGCCGCCTCGAAATCTGCGTTCTTCACGCCGATGATGATGTTGAGTTCACTGGAACCCTGGTCGATCATCTTGACGTTGATGCGGGCGTGTGCCAGAGCGGAGAAGATGCGTCCGGCAGTGCCGCGGGTGGACTTCATGCCGCGTCCTACGACGGCGATGAGTGCTAAATCGGACTCAAGCTCGATGGAATCCGGCTGTACCGCGCGGTGGATGTTGGAGATAACGAACTGCTCATGCTGTTCGAATTCGGACTGGTGTACGAAGATGGTCATCGTGTCGATTCCGGACGGCATATGCTCGAAGGAAATACCGCAGTCCTCGAAGACACCCAGAACTTTTCTCCCAAACCCAATTTCGGAGTTCATCATCGCTTTCTCGATGGTAACAGAGCAGAAACCAGTCTTTCCGGCGATACCGGTGATGGTGTATTTCGGCTTCCGGCAGGTATTCTCGACGATGAGTGTACCCGGATCCTCCGGCTTGTTGGTGTTGCGGATGTTGATCGGGATGCCCTCGCGGCGTACCGGGAAGATGGCATCCTCATGAAGGACGCTGGCACCCATGTAAGCCAGTTCACGCAGTTCTTTGTAGGTGATGGTCTCGATCGGAACCGGATTTTCCACGATGCGCGGGTCGGTTACCAGGAAACCGGATACATCGGTCCAGTTCTCGTAGAGGTCTGCGTGAATCGCGCGGGCTACGATGGAGCCAGTGATATCCGAACCACCGCGGGAGAAGGTGTGTATCGTGCCGTCCGGATTGGACCCGTAGAAGCCTGGGATGACGGCGCGCTCAGTGTGCGCGAGGCGTTCGGACAGCTCTTCATTGGTTTTCTCGGACAGGAATGTACCATTCTCGTCAAAGAAGATTACCTCGGCTGCATCGATGAACTCATAGCCCAGGTAATGGGACATGATGATACCGTTTAAATACTCACCGCGGGAAGCTGCGTAATCGCTGCCTTTTTTTGCGATAAAGTTTTCCTCGATGGTCTTGAACTCATAATCGAGGTTTAAATTCAACTCCAGACCGTCGATGATCTGCTCATAGCGCTCTTTGATGGCGGAGAGAAGCTTGCCGTAGCTTGCGCCGGTGGAAGCTGCCTCGTAGCAGGCATAGAGCATATCGGTTACTTTGGTGTCATTTTTGTTGCGTTTGCCCGGAGCAGACGGTACAACGTAGCGTCTGGATTTATCAGCACGGATAATATCTCCGACTTTTTTGAACTGTTTTGCGCTGGCGAGGGAACTTCCGCCAAACTTTACTACTTTCTTCATGATGTTCTTTGTTCCTTCCTAAAGTAAATATTGGGTTAATTCAGTTTCTGGATCTTCGGAAAATACTGGAACAGTACCTTGGCAACCAGTTTGTCGCGCTTGACGTATTTGTGCGTCCAGCGGCGGGCGTCGTTGGAATAGTTCCGGTTGTCGCCCAGCATGAAATAGCAGCCATCCGGCACTTCGTAGTGCTGCGGTTCCTCCGGTTCCATCGGTTCATGCAGATACGGTTCGTCGAGCGGTGTATCGGAACCATTTAAGTATACCTTGCCGTCTACGATGTCGATCGTGTCGCCCGGCATACCAATGATACGTTTGACATAGTACGTTTTGATGCCTTTCGCTTCATCATCCGGATAAATGAAAATGGCGATGTCACCCCGCTGCGGATCTCCGAATTTGTAGCTTAACCGTGAGCCGATGACGCGGTCGCCAGCCATGATGGTCGTTTCCATCGAGCTGGTCGGGACTTCGCTGTTGGCGATGATGAAATGGTTGACGCAGAATGCGATAATAGCGGCGGCAACCAGAACCTGAATCCAGCTTATGACCTCGTCCTTGAGATTGAAGCCTTCCTTGCGGCTCTTGCCCTTCTTGGATTTTGCGGCATTTCCGGTACCTGAAGCGTTGTTGTTCTCTTCGGGCGTATCTTCCAAATCGTGTTCCGAAGAGTTCTGGCCTGGCTGGTTGATGCCGATTTTTCCGGCGCGGAGTTCATCGAGCATCTCATCCAGTTCCTGATCGGAACGCCCGGAGAAATTGCTTCGGGACGAAATATGGTCTCTATCTTGATCTTCCATATATATCTCCTCTCTCTGCTGTTGCTGTCTGTGTGACGTTATCTTATGGCACTTTCAGTTCCAAAGGTGTCTGCTACGGCAGTAACGTTTGTGCAACGCATGAGCAGTAATAGGCTACTGTAAATGGTAACCTTCTGACATAATAGTGTATATGAGATGCCTTGATTTATCAAGTTTTTTCACGAAATTTCGGGAAAATTCATAAATGTTTTGAAGTGTATGATTGTATTATTGGGCGCGGGATGCTAAAATGAAGCTAAAACCAAAAACCACAAAGGAACGCAAGGGGGCGTATGTATGGATAAAACATTATACGATCTGATGGACTGGGCTGGAATTGAAGAAATTGTCTATTCGGAAGCGGCAAACCCGCACCGGATGCTGGGAGCCCATATGACGCCGGAGGGAATGCTGGTACAGGCGTTTATTCCGACGGCGCGCGATATTACGGTCAAACTTTCGGCAACCGGCAAGCAGTACCAGATGGAGATGGCGGACGAGACTGGCTTTTTTGCGGCGCTGATTCCGCGCAAGACTCTGGCGGATTATACCCTCCTTGTGTTTTATGATAATGGTACGTTAAGCGAGATACACGATCCGTATTCCTTTGCACCGCAGTTTACGGAATCGGATTTGAAGAAATTCGAGGCGGGCGTCCACTACAGCATTTATAATAAGATGGGCGCGCATCCGATGACGGTCAAAGGTGTGAGCGGCGTCTATTTTGCAGTCTGGGCGCCGGAAGCGATGCGCGTGAGTGTCGTCGGTGATTTCAACCTGTGGGATGGCAGACGCAGCCAGATGCGGCGGTTGGGAGATTCGGGCGTGTTTGAGATTTTTATCCCGGAGCTAAAAAAGGGCGCTGTTTATAAATATGAAATTAAGTTCAAGAACGGCGACCCGGCGCTGAAGGCGGATCCGTATGCGAACTATGCGGAACTTAGACCGAACACGGCATCCATCGTCTGGGATCTGGACGAATATAAATGGAACGATCAGGACTGGATGAAGAAACGGGCGGCGCTCGACACGAAGACGGCGCCGATGTCGATCTATGAGGTGCATCTCGGTTCCTGGATGCGAAAACCGACCGAGGTGGATAAGAGAGGACGCGAGATTGTCGGATCAGAGTTTTACAATTACCGTGAGATCGCGGTCAAGCTGGCGGAATATGTGAAGGAAATGGGGTATACCCATGTGGAACTTCTGCCGGTCATGGAACATCCGCTGGATGCTTCGTGGGGCTATCAGGTGACGGGATATTACGCACCGACCAGCCGCTTCGGCACACCGGATGATTTCATGTATTTTATGGATTACCTGCACGGACAGGGGATTGGCGTTATCCTTGACTGGGTTCCGGCACATTTCCCACGTGATGCATGGGGCATGGCGCAGTTTGACGGAAGCTGCCTCTATGAGCACAAGGATCCGAGACAGGGGGCGCATCCGCACTGGGGTACGCTGATCTACAACTACGGCAGACCGGGGGTTTCAAACTTCCTGATTGCGAATGCGATGTTCTGGGCGGACCGCTATCACGCGGACGGCATCCGGTTTGATGCGGTGGCGTCGATGCTGTATCTGGATTATGGCAAGAATCCGGGTGAATGGATTGCCAATATGTACGGCGGTCATGAGAATCTGGAGGCGGTCGAGTTCTTAAAGCATCTGAACTCTGTCTTCAGGGGACGCAAGGACGGCGCGATTCTGATTGCCGAGGAATCGACGGCATGGCCGAAGGTTACCGGTGACGTGAAGAACGGCGGTCTTGGCTTTGATTATAAATGGAACATGGGCTGGATGAACGATTTTCTGGGCTATATGGAGCAGGATCCATATTTCCGGTGCCACCACTACAATGAACTGACCTTCAGCATGATTTACGCCTACAGTGAAAATTTCGTCCTCGTTTTCTCACATGACGAGGTGGTTCACGGAAAAGGTTCCCTGGTCAATAAGATGCCGGGACAGACGTTTGAGGACAAGTTTGCGAACCTGCGGGCGGCATACGGTTTTATGATGGGACATCCGGGCAAGAAACTCCTCTTCATGGGACAGGATTTCGCCCAGATGGATGAGTGGAATGAGAATGCATCGATCGAGTGGGAGCTGCTGCAGTATCCGATCCACAGCCAGATGAAGGAGTATGTGAAGGAGTTAAATCACTTTTATACCAGCCATCCGGCACTCTATCAGAAAGATTATCAGACGGAAGGCTTCGAGTGGATCAACTGCATGGATGCAGCGGACAATATCATTGCATTTCTCCGGCGCGGCGCGGATGAGACACTGCTCTTTGTCTGCAACTTTGCCCCGCAGCTGCATGAGAAGCTGACGGTCGGCGTACCGTTTAAGGGAAAATACAAAGAGATTTTCAACAGCGATGCGGAGAAGTTCGGCGGAAGCGGAAAGGTCAATCCGCGTATGAAGTCCTCGAAGGCAGAGGAATGTGATGGAAAGGAAAATTCCATCACGATCCAGCTGGCGCCGCTTGGCATCAGCGTCTTCAACTGCACGCCGACGGAGCCGGAGAAGAAAGAAAAACCGGCGAAGGCGAAAAAGACGACCCACAGCACTAAGAGTGTAAAAGAAAAGGCTGAAACCGATCTCCAGAGCATGATGGCGGATGCAGCGGCGGCATTCAATGGAAAAGCCGGGGGGACAGCTGCTGCGGCAGCAGAACGCCTGGCGGGTATTTCAGATAAGCTGGCAGAGGCGAAGGCGGGGCTTTCCTCCAAGATTATCAGTCTGTCCTCGATTGCGAGACGACAGGCGGGATTGGAAGAAGGTCTGGATAAAAAGGTGGGAAAAGAGTAAGTACAGGAAGGAATGAAATAGATGGCAACAGCGGCAGAGCTGACAGGCGAGGAGATCGCGGCGGTAGCAGAGTCACTATCGGATCCGGCAAATTTGAACGTGGATACGATGGCTGCGATCATGCACCGGATTGGCCCGGGGCTTATGGCATTGGGACAGAAGGTACTGGTGGCGCTCATCATTTTCCTGATTGGACGTAAGGTCATTTCGATGATCGAGAAGATGCTGTCCCGCTCGATGGAGCATGCCGGTATGGATGTGGGTGTGACTCGTTTCCTGCGGGCGCTGACCCAGTTTGTGATGAATGTCTTCCTGCTTTTTATGATTGCAGGGCAGCTTGGCATGGACAGCGCCTCGATTGTGGCGGTTCTTGGCGCGGCAGGTCTTGCGCTGAGTTTGGCGCTCCAGCAGAGTCTTGGAAACTTTGCGGGCGGACTCTTGATTTTAATTATGAAACCGTTCCGGGTGGGGGATTATATCATTTCCCCGTCCGGGGAGGGAAGGGTTTCGATGGTCGGGCTGGTTTACACGACTATCCTGACAACCGATAATAAAGCAATTACCATCCCGAATGGCACCCTTTCAAACTCAACCGTGACCAACGTGACGGCGATGGACAAGCGGATGCTGGAACTCAAGGTCGGTATCGCCTATGAGGCAGATATCCGGACGGCAAAGGCAGTGTTAGAGCGCGTTTACAGGGAACATCCGATGGTGAAGAAGGACGAGGACATCAAGGTATTTGTGGACAGCCTGGGCGACAGCAGCGTGGTGCTTGGTATCCGGGGCTGGGTAGAGACGTCCGATTACTGGCAGACGAGATGGGACATTCTGGAACGGATCAAGCTGTCATTTGACGAGGCGGGCATCGAAATTCCATACAACAAGATGGATGTACATTTGAAACAGTAGCAATCGTTTAAACAGTATAAGCAATATAGACAGAGGAACAACCATGATTGACAGAGCGGCAAAATTCGCAGAACAGGCGCATAAGGGCGCACACCGGAAGGGAACCAGAATTCCGTATATCGTTCATCCGCTGGAGACGGCGCTGATTGCGTCGATGCTGACGAACGATGAGGAGATACTGGCAGCGGCACTTCTGCATGATACGATCGAGGACACGGGTGTGACCTACGAGGATTTGAAACAGGAGTTTGGCACCCGGGTTGCGGATCTGGTCGCGGCGGAGAGCGAGGATAAGTCCAAAACCTGGATTGAGCGCAAGGGGCACACGCTGGAACATCTGAAAACAGCGAGTCCGGCGGAGAAGATCCTGACGATGGCGGACAAGCTGAGCAATATCCGCAGCATGGCGCGTGACTATCTGTTGGTCGGGGAGGAGCTCTGGCAGCGGTTTAATATGAAGGACAGAGAGAAACAGGCGTGGTATTACACGTCGATGATAGACCTTTTAAAGGACTTGAATGAGACACCGGAATATCAGGAATATGTGCGTCTCTGCGGCAAGGTATTTGGCGGGATCGCAGGGTGTTGTAGTTTACAAAATATATGAACGGCAGCATAAAAACAACATAGGATGACAATGAGAAACTGCAGCAGCCAGTCAGAAAGAATGGCTGTCGGAGAAGGATGGTAGGTTCTGAGATTTTGCGGAAACGGAAAGGTCATTCAGTTCAGTAAAAGGGGAAGAGACATGATTTTAAAAGATATTTGGATGGATGTAAAAGCGGTTCAGGAGCGAGATCCGGCTGCGAGAAATGCATTGGAGGTACTACTTTTATATCAGGGCGTACATGCCCTGATCTGGCACCGGGTGGCGCACTGGTTTTATGAGCACCATATGTTTTTCATTGCGCGCCTGATTTCACAGGTGGCACGTTTCTTTACATTGATTGAGATTCATCCGGGTGCACAGCTCGGACACGGTATTCTGATTGACCACGGCTGCGGCGTTGTCATCGGTGAGACGGCGGTGGTCGGCGACAACTGTACGATTTACCAGGGTGTGACGCTGGGCGGTGTCGGAACACAGAAGGGTAAACGTCATCCGACGCTGGGAAATAATGTGACGGTCGGTTCCGGCGCAAAGATTCTCGGTTCTTTCGAGGTCGGTGATAACTGTTCCGTAGCGGCAAATGCGGTTCTGCTCCGCCCGCTCGAGGAAAATACCACGGCTGTCGGCATTCCGGCGCGTCCGGTCAAGAAGGACGGCGTGGCGCTGCCGAAGAAGCAGAAGATGATCATCGGCGAGGACGATCAGCGTATTTTAGAGCAGATCGACGCGCTCCGGAAAGAGCTTCAGGAACTTAGAGAAGAGTCGGCAAACCTGCGGAAGGAACTGGAGGCAGTGCGGGCAGGACAGGAGAAAGCCTGACACAAAATTATTCATAACGCCCCTTTCGGCTGCATAAATTTCTTTGAGAGAAATGCGTGCGGTTTGGAAAGGGGCGTTTTTTATGATAGAGCTGATCAAAAAAGAGATACATATGAATCGGCAGAGGGGGACGGCGGTGTCGCAGCTGACGCTGGATGATGATTTTATTGTGCCGGATGCGCTGGATGATGCGGTGCAGATACTGCTGTCAGACGGGGAAGTTCAGATAGAAAATTCACGGATTCAGGGAGAAAAGGTGCTGATCCGGGGAAAGCTTGTGTTCCGGGTGCTGTACCGCCGGGAGTCGGGCGGGCTGCAGGCGATGGGCGGGGAGATTCCATTTGAGGAAACGGTCAATGTGCCGGAGCTTTCGGAGCGCGACTATACGCAGATCGTATGGAATATCGAAGATTTGAATATTACCATGATTCATTCGCGCAAGCTGAGCGCCAAAGCGGTGCTGACGCTTACGGTGCGGGCGGAAAGCCGCGTCGATGCGCAGGCTGCCGCGGACGTCGAGACGGACGATGCGGGGCTGCAAGTCCTGAAGAGAAGCGTTCCGGCAGCGACGCTTGCAGTGCGGCGCAAAGATATCTACCGGGTCCGGGAGGAAGTAAGCGTATCGGCAAATAAGCCGAATATTGAGACGATTCTCTGGCAGGAGATGCGTCTTCGGGATGTTTCGGTGCGCCCGTTGGATGGAAAACTGCATCTGGACGGTGAATTGTCGGTGTTCCTGATTTACAGCGGCGAGGGCGAGCACACGCCGGTTCAGTGGTTGGAGGAGAGTATTCCGTTTTCCGGTGAAGTGGAACTCTCGGAGGCGGTGGAGGAGATGATCCCGGCGGTCGGGGTCCGGATTCTTCATGCAGAGGCGGACAAAAAGCCGGACAGCGATGGGGAGATGCGCGAAGTGGAAGTGGAGGCGGTGCTGGAGCTGGACATCCGACTTTATAAAGAAGAATCAGTGGAACTTTTAAGCGATCTCTATTCGACCGGCTGCGAGGTCGTGAGCGAGCAGGGGGAGGTGTGCTTTGACCGGCTTTTGACGCGCAACAGCTGCAAAATGCGGGTGGGCGGAAGCGTTTCTTTTCAGAAACCGGATCGAATTCTGCAGATTTGCCACAGCAGTGGGATTGTCCGGCTGGATGAGAGCCGCCCGTCAGAAAACGGTCTGGCGATCGAGGGAGTGCTGGAAGTCAGTCTCCTGTATCTGACGGATGATGACGCGGCGCCGGTCGGGGCAATTTCTGAGGTTCTGCCATTTTCCGGCACGGTCGAGGCGGAGGGGATCCGGGAAGACTGCGTCTGGCAGTTGAATCTGGGGCTGGAACAGCTCGGCGCGGTGATGCTGGGTGGCGGTGAGGCGGAGGTCAAGGCGCAGCTCACGGTGGAACTGCTTGTATTCCAGCCGATGCAGGAAGCGGTGGTTACATCCGTGCAGACACAGCCGTTCGATTTAAAGCGCTGGGAGCAGCAGCCAGGGATTGTGGGTTATATTGTGCAGCCGGGGGATTCTCTGTGGAAAATTGCAAAAAAATTCCACACGACGGTGGATCAGGTGCGGGAAATGAATGAAATCGACGGGGAGGAAGCCGGTGCAGGGGAGCGGCTGCTTCTGATCAAAGAGGTAACGGCGGGTAACTGTTCATAGGTAGGAATTTTAGAGAGAAAAAATCGTTTCTGTTCACGGGTGGGCACTTTTGGGACCGAAAGTGCCGTAAGAAAACGTGGTGGCAGCAGGAATTTGCCGTATTGAAATTCGAAGCCACGGCAAATTCCGTTACTGGACACGTATGCGTGTACAGTAACAAAAAATCCAGCCGGAATGGTTGCATTTGGGGGAAAACTTTATATACTATTATTGTAACGGTTCAATATCTTCACAGTTACAAGCAAAAATCCATGCAGATTTGACTTTGACAAAGGATTTTCGCCTTGTAAGCCAGGAAAACGCATCCGGCCGGTGCTTGATGATAGATCCGGGGAAGGAGTTTCCCGAACCGGGCGGTGCCCGTGCATTGCAAGGCGCGGCGCCGTTTACATAGGGCATCCGGATGCGTTTTCCTGTGTACTGAGAAATTTTTGTCGGGAGTGCGAACCATAAAGGCAGGATGAGGCATGAATTATACATATCTTTTGCGCTGCGCGGACGGAACCTTGTACTGCGGGTGGACGAACCATCTGGCAGCGCGGGTGGCGGCACACAATGCCGGGAAAGGTGCAAAATACACGAAAACCCGCCGTCCGGTAGTGCTGGCATACTATGAAGAATATGCGACGCGCAGCGAGGCGATGCGCCGGGAGGCAGCGCTCAAGAAACTGACCAAAAAGGAAAAAGAGGCGATGGCAGCGCTGGGACGGACGGAGCTTCCGGTGGATGACGAGACGTAGATATATCGCGCCGGGGCAGATTATGTACGAAGAATTGGTACAAACAATAGCGGTAAAGGCAAGAAACAGCAGTAGAAATTGGTAACTGTTCAGTAGGTCTGCACATTTACTGTGCTGACCGTACGAAAACATGGGCCAGCAGGCAAAAATCCCATTGCCGTAGGCAATTTTTAATGGATTTTTGCGCGTGACTGTGAAGGTACTGAACAGTTACAGAAATTGAAAGATAGAGAGAAAACAGGAGCGGATAGGTACAGTGAGAAAAAGTAGAAGAAACAAAGGATGTATAGTGATGGCAACAGTCCTTCTGGCAGCGCTGCTTGGCGGCTGTTCGTTTCTATCGAAGGAGGCAGACGCGACGGAGGTTTCCAGCAAGGCGGAAACGGAAAGTCCGGGTGCCACACAGGAGTCGGAGACTGAGACAGCTGAGACAGAGGAGACACAGGAGAGCCATGAGGCTGCCGAAGACGAAGAAAGCGGGGAAGAGGAAACCGAGGACCATTTCGTGGAAAAGAAGATCGTGGTGGCAACGGATATGCACTATTTTGCCGAGAAACTGGCAGGAAACCGCTGTGATTCCTTTGTCGGAATGGCGAGGGGCGGAGACGGGCGCGTGCTGGAGTACGGCTGGGAGGTCATGGACGCCTTTCTCGATGATATGAAGAAGGAAGATCCAGACCTCCTGATTCTGAGCGGAGATCTGACGCTGGACGGAGAGAAAGCGAGCCATGAGGAACTGGCAGAACTTCTGGAAGGACTCAGCGAGGCGGGAATTGAGGTCGCGGTTATACCGGGAAACCACGATATCAATAACCCGGATGCCCGCCGCTATACGGCGGATGGAGCGGAAAAGGTGGAGTCCATCACAGCGGACGAGTTCCGGGATATCTATGCTGATTTTGGCTATGTAGCGGCGGACAGCCGGGATCCGGCATCGCTGAGTTATCTTTATAAGATAGACAGTGCAAACTGGGTGCTGATGCTGGATTCCTGTCAGTATGAACCGAAAAATGAGGTCGGCGGCATGATCCGCCGGGAAACGTATGAGTGGATGGAGCCGATTCTGGAAGAGGCGGAGCGGGAAGGCGCCCGCGTGATATCCGTCAGCCATCATAACCTGCTGGATGAGAGCGGAGTGAGCCGGACCTTTTATGACAACTGTACGATCGAGCACAACGAGGAACTGGTGCGGATGCTGTCGGATCATGGCGTGCGCCTGCACTTGAGCGGACATCTGCATATCCAGCATTATAAGGAAGACGAGGACACGGGCATCTATGAGGTTGTGACGGGTTCCATGGTGATGGCTCCGTGCCATTACGGGATTGTCCGCATCTGGAACGACGGGACCTACCAGTATAATGCGAAACCTGTCGATGTGGACGGCTGGGCGATACGCCACTCGTACCACAACCGAGATCTGGCAGATTTTACGGCTTATTCGGAGTCGATCCTGCGTCGGGCGGCAATCCGCGATGCAATTCGGGATCTGAATCGCCATATCGAGGATCGCCATGCATTTTTTACGGACGAGAAGAAACAGGAAATGGCTTCGTACTACGCGGATCTGTGCGTGAATTATTATGAAGGACGGATGTATCAGATCGAGGAAGCCGCAAAGGAAAATCCAGTGCTGGAAGATTGGAACAAGATCGGCTATGTCAGCGAACTGAGCGATTTTTTGCAGAATATCCTGGAGGACGAGGCGAAGGACTACGGGCATCTGAAGATTCCGAGCGTACATTAAATAAAAATGGAGGTACCAGGAGGCATGGGAGAGACAAAAAAACAGCGTTCGCCGCTGACAACGCTCTGCTACATTGAAAAAGACGATTCATATCTGATGCTGCACCGCATTAAGAAGAAACAGGATGTGAATGAAGGAAAATGGATTGGCGTCGGCGGACATTTTGAGGAGAATGAAAGCCCGGAGAACTGCCTGCTGCGCGAAGTGAAGGAGGAGACAGGGCTGACTCTGACTTCCTGGCGCTTCCGCGGAATCGTGACGTTTATCGCGAAAGGCTGGCCGACGGAATATATGTGCCTGTACACGGCGGATGGATTTGAGGGAACGCTTCGCGAATGTGACGAGGGCGAGCTTGCCTGGGTGGCGAAAAAGGATGTATCGGCTCTGCGGCTCTGGGACGGCGATCGGATCTTTTTGAAGCTTCTGATTGAAAGGGATACGTTTTTTTCATTGAAATTGTCATATGATGGGGACGAGCTGATAGAAACTGAGCTGGACGGGGTAAAAATTACATACAAATAAGCACGCAACTGCGGGTTGGTTGGGGAACGAGGGTTCTGCAGTGCGTGCTCATGAGGAATAATCAATATATGGGAACCGATTTTGGGGAAAATCGGGGTGGTTGGCTATGCCAGAAAGATAAGAAGATGAATTATTTTCTCTTGTTCCTTATCTTTAACTTGATTATATATCATTCATCGTATATAATCAAATATAAATAAGAAGATAATTATTATAAATTTTTTGTTATAGAATCACAAGTGGACAAAAGTGCCGGAAACCCTGTAGATAAAGGGGAAAGAATGGAACAGAATGAGAATGTTCACGGGCGGGAAGTTTCGGGATGAAATATCCCGCAGGATGCAGCGATGAGAAAAAGCAGGGTACATAGGAGGAAACATGTTCGACGGAAAAGAGTATGTATACGCGGTCTACGAGGAAAAGAGTTTTTCGAAGGCGGCGCAGAAACTGTATATTACGCAGCCGGCGTTAAGCACGGCGATCAAGAAGGTGGAGAAAAAGATAGGAACTCCGATTTTTGACCGGAGCACCTCTCCGATCGGACTGACGCCGGGCGGTGAAGTTTATATCGACGCGATCGAAAAGCTGTTTGCGCTGGAACAGAACACGCTCAATCAACTGAATAACTTAAATGGGCTTCTGGCGGGCAAGCTGTCGGTTGGCGGAACGATCTTTTTTACCTCGTTTGTACTTCCGGGCGTGTTGAGCGAGTTTTCCCATCGGTATCCGCAGATCAAGATTGATCTGCAGGAGGGCACGACCACACAGCTGACCGATAAGCTGGTTGCCGAGGAACTGGATCTTCTGATCGATAACTCGGAACTGGATGACAAAAATTATGAAAAGTATTATTATAGCACGGAGAGAATTATTCTGGCTGTTCCGAAGAGTTTTCCGATCAATGAGGAGCTGACCCAGTATCAGCTTACCGCGGAAGATATCCGGGCAGGACGCCACAGTCAGGCGGAGTTCCCGGTACTGCCGCTGCCGCTCTTAAAGAGTACTCCGTTTATCTTCGTCAAAGAGGAAAACAGTATTTACAAGCGCAGCATGAAGATGTGCAGCCGCCAGAATTATTCGCCGAATATTATCATGAAACCGGACCAGGTTGTCTCTGCGTTCAACATGGCAGGACGGGGCGTGGGCGCGACCTTCATCCCGGATGGCCTGATCGTCAATCTTCCATATGAAGTGCCGCTGTGCTTTTACAAGATGAATGAAGAGCTGGCGGTCCGTTACGTTTATTTGTACAAGAAGAGAAATAAATACCTCACGAAGGCGATGGAGGAGTTTATCCGCGTGGCAGTCGGCGACGAGGCGTTCCAGAAGGTACGGGAGCAACGGGAGAAAGAGAATCAGGAGAAGAAAGGTTCGGATAAGAAGGGGGATAAATAATGCGAAGAGGAGAACGTGCGATTGAGTCGAAAGACGGGCAGAAAGCCATTTTGGAACACTGCCGGGTGTGTAGTCTCGCCTTTTCCGGGGATGAATACCCGTATGTGATCCCGTTAAATTATGGTTTTGTGTGGAACGAAGACCAGGAGATGCCGGTGCTGTATTTCCACGGCGCTCCGGTGGGAACGAAGATTGAGCATATGGAGCGCGACAACCGGGTGGCATTCTGTGTGCAGAATGAAAAAGAGATAAAGATTCTGGAACCGGCATGCAGAAGCACGATGATTTATGAGAGTGTCTGCGGGACTGGACGGTTATCCCGTGTGGCTGCTCCTGGGGAGAAAGGAGAGGCACTGACAAGGATCATGCAGCAGTATGACCCGGAGGGCGGACCGTATGAGTTTGCTCCGGAGGTAGCGGCGAGAACCACCGTCCTCTGCCTGCGTGTGGAAACTCTGACAGGTAAGAGCAATGCGCCGAAACCGGAGCAGCCATGAAACAGTTAAGACAGATGTCGATTCTGGTGCGGGGGGCACAGCTTCTGCTGCTGGTCCTCGCACTTTTTCTGGTTGTATGGCTGGTGCCGGATGCAGGGAAAAAGCATGCATCCGGGACGGAAGCTTCGGAAGCTGAGACAGATGGCGGCGATGTGGCGGAGAATGAAAAAAATAGAGCCGCCGGGAATCTGGAGGAGGATGAATCATCCGCCGGGGAAGTGATACAGGATGATGCAGATGAGAACGCTTCGGATGGAGAAACGGCTTTAAAGCGCCGGACTTCCCGGAAACAGCTGTATAAAAGAAAAAAAGAGCCCCAGAAGGCACAGGAAGAGACAGTTTATATGCCGCCGACCATCTGGCTGGCGACGGATCTTCACTATCAGTCCCCGCAGATGACAGATTTCCAGTCGGCGTTTGATACCTATACGATGGGAAATGATGGGACGATCGTGCCGTATCTGGATGAGATTACGGAGGCATTTCTGGAGGAGGTGCGGACGGCGCATCCATCGGCACTGGTTTTGAGCGGAGATCTCTCCCAGAATGGTGAGAAAGCAAACCATGAAGCGCTTGCAGAGAAGCTAGAGCGGGTGCAGGCAGCGGGAATTCCGGTGCTGGTGATTCCGGGCAACCATGATATTAACCACCCGTGGGCGGCAACGTATTTTGATGATCAGGTATCCCCGGCAGAGGGAACAAGTTCGGAAGAGTTTTACCAGATTTACCATAAGTTTGGCTATGATCAGGCGGTGTCCCGGGCTTCGGATTCGCTGAGTTATGTTTACCGCCTGGATGAAAAATATTGGCTGATGATGCTGGACAGCTGCATGTGTGAACCGGTCCATGAGACGGGCGGAAAGCTAAGCGAAGAGACGGTTGCGTGGATGAAAACACAGCTGGAGGAGGCGAAAAAACAGGGTGTGACGGTCATTCCGGTTTCACACCACAATCTGCTGGATGAGAGTACACTCTATCCGGAGGAATGCACGATTGAAAATACGAAAGAAGTGACCGCGCTTCTGGAAGCATATGGAGTTCCGGTGTATTTGAGCGGGCATCTGCATTTGCAGAGAATCAAGAAGCATACGTCAAATCTGAATACACCGGGCGGATATGGAATCCGGGAGATAGTGACTTCTCCGCTTCCGATGGCGCCGTGCCAGTACAGTATCCTAAACTGGCAGACGGATGGCAGTCTGTCCTACCATACAAAAAAGGTAGACATAGCAGGCTGGGCGCAGCGCTACGGGGAAGAAGACGAGAATCTTCTCAATTTTGATGCTTATGCGGATCAGTTTCTGGTAGATGTGATTTCGAAACAGGCGTTTAAGGCGCTGCAGTCGGCATCAAAGGATATCAAAGAAGAGATGGCAAGGCTCTATGCCGATATGAACCGTGATTATTGTTCGGGCACGAAGATTGATGTGGCAAAGATCAGAAAAAGCGAGGCATATCAGTACTGGATCCGTTATAGCGGCAATGATTTCTGGCTGGCAAGGCTGCAGGCGATCCTGCACGATGCCCGGACGGACAACACGGTGCTGGAGCTGAAAGCGGGTGTGGATTTCCCGCTGCCGGGGGAGACGATAGAAAACCCGGAGAATGCAGAAAAAGAGGAAACTGTCGGAGCAGATGCGGGCAGTCCGGCAGAGGAGATACAGAAAAAGGAGGAATCATATGGACTACGAGGGAATTGTATACAGACCGCCGAGTGAGGCGCGCAGCCTGATCATTCAGGTGACGATCGGATGTGCACACAACACCTGCGGCTTTTGCAATATGTATAAAGAAAAGAAGTTCCGGATCCGGAGCCTGGCGGAGATTCTGGCAGATTTGACGGAGGTTTCGCACAATCCGTATGCGCCGTATATCGAGAAGGTATTTTTGGCGGACGGCGATGCGCTGGTTATGAAAACAGAGGATCTTCTGGTAATTCTGGATGCGATCCACCGCCTGTATCCGGGCGTGAAGCGGGTGGCTTCCTACGGAACGGCACAGGATATTTTGCGGAAATCGGAAGAAGAGCTGATCCGCCTGCGCGAGGCGGGACTCGGAATCGTCTATGTGGGCGCGGAATCCGGCGACAATGAGATTTTAAAATATATCAATAAAGGCGTGACGGCGGAACAGACCATTGAGGCAGGGCAGAAGCTGAAACGCTGCGGCATCGCGACCTCAGTGACGCTGATTTCGGGGCTTGGCGGACGCAGCAAGGTGGAAGAACATGCCCTGTCCTGTGCGAAGCTCATCACGGCGATGAACCCGGAGTACGCATCCTTCCTGACGCTGCGCCTGTACGAGGGCACGCCGATGTATGCAGATGTCGTGGAAGGGCGGTTCCAGCGGATAACCCCGGATGAAATTGTGGATGAAATGGAAATTTTCCTGAAAAATGTGGATTCTCCGGGCACTGTATTCCGGACGAACCATGCGTCGAACTACGTGATTCTGGCGGGAACCTTAAACGGGGATATCCCGGCCATGCTTAAAAAACTGGAGGAGGCAAAGAGAACGCATCATTACCGGAAATTCCGGGAGACTGGCGATCTCTTATAAGTAGGTATGATTTATCTGATTTTTGCGATTCTTTTCAGCGCGTCCCTGGCGCTGGCGCTGCGGATCAGTGAGACGTTCAGCGATAACCGATATGGGATTTTGGTTGGAAATTATGTGACCTGCCTGGTGGTGGCATTTATTCTGCTTCCAGATAAAAATATCTTTGCGGCAGGCAGCCGGACGGCGGTTCTCACGGGAATCGTGAATGGATTTTTGTTTACAGGAAATCTGGTTCTGATGCAGAAATGCATCCGTGAAAATGGGGCAGTTCTGTCGTCGGCATTTGCGAAGCTTGGTATCGTGATTCCGGTCACGGCGAGTATCCTGTTTTTAGGTGAGATCCCGACGCTGTTCCAGCTGGTGGGAATTGTGCTGGTTATTGTGGCGATCTGGGTCATCAACAGCGAGGGGGACCGCGGCTGCGGACGCAGACGGAGGATGGGTTCGGCGGGACTTCTGCTCGTTTTATTTGTCGTCAGCGGTATGGCAGACGGGATGTCCAAGGTAACGGAGAGGATCGGCGAGAGACGGTTTGATGCGCTGTTTCTGTTCTATACGTTCCTGACCGCACTGGTTCTGACTGTGGTTCTGGCATTTCTCGAGCAGCAGAGAACCCGCCGCAAGATTGGAAAGATGGACTTTTTGAGTGGTGTGGCAGTCGGATTTCCAAACTATTTTTCAACCTCGCTGCTGCTGGCGAGTGTGTCGAGACTGCCGGCGTTTATCGTGTATCCGAGCTTTAGTGTCGGCACGATCCTAGTGGTCAGCTTTGTGAGCGTGCTGGTGCTCGGGGATCCAATCAGCCGGAGACAGATTGGGGGATGCGGGATTATTTTGGTGGCATTGGCGCTGCTGAATCTTTAGAATTTTCCGTTTCGGATGCTGCGCTCATAATAAAAGATATACTGTTGCATTACCCCTGCGTATCCTTTATAGCTTCCAAAAAAATCCTGGATAATAGTAGTGTACAGGCGGCTTTTTGGAAGGCGGCGGTAGCGGATGGGATGTTTGGGAAGGTATTCTTTGGTCAGGATCTGTTCGATCCAGGTATCGACGGGGAAGGCGTCGATGTGGTGGAGTCCGAAGAGGCAGACGCAGTTGGCGACCTTGGGACCGATGCCATAGAGGCTGGTAAGTGCGGTCATGGCTTCGTCCGGCGGCAGGGCTGCGAGGGATTCTAAGGATACGGTTCCGGCGAGGACATCCTGGATGAGGCGGTGGATGTATTTGGCGCGGTAGCCGAGTTTTAAGGCTAATAGGTCGTCCAGGCTGGCAGATGCCAGTTCTTCGGGCGAGGGAAAAGAATAGTAGGTGCGGATAGAACCGTCGGACAGGGCGGCGGTTCTCTTCGCACCGTATTTTTTTGCCAGGGTCTCGACGGCTTCGCGGATCTTTGGGATGGTTTTCTGCTGGGAGATCAGGAAGGTGATCATCATTTCCCAGAGATCCTGACGGAGAATCCGGATGCCGGAACCGGCGTCTGCCGCCGCCGCGAGGTAGGCATCGTCTGCGCGGATGGAGGCGATGAAAGAGCCGTAATCGGTGCCGAGATCGAAGTATTGTTTCCAAAAAGGAAGCGCTTCGTCCGGGCAGTCGAAGAAGAAACCGTCCGGCGTCCCGGAAATTTCCAGATAGTGCGTCCCGCTGATGAGTGACCAGATCCCCGGTTTTTCCGGAACCGGAAGCATACGGAAACATTGACCGGAGGCGGCGATCTGTGCGAGGTTCAGGTTCAGGCAGGAGATGATGTGGGAGTTGGGAAAATTGTGCTTTTCGATTGCAGGCAGGTTTGTTGTATGTGTGTTCATGGCAGGGCATCCTCTTTTTTTTAAATATTTTTTGCTTATATCAATGGAATATCAAGTTATAAAACCTTGAATCATAAAGTATCAAATCATGTAATTCTTATGAGACGTATCATAGCATAGAAGACCTTTGACTGCAAACGGTTACCTTTTATCAGAAAGAGAATTGCATCAGAATTGCATCAGAGCGTAAAAAAATCTTGCGAAAGACGCGCTACTTAGGTATGATGTATATATGTGCGCACTCGCGCGAAGAGGAATCATGTCGCAAGCAACCGCGCTCGGCGCGAGAATGTGCCAGAGCACATGCTTTGTTCTATGGCAGGAGGGGAGACGGATGTTTTTTATCGGTGGCATCAGTTCCGGCGTGAAGCCGCTGGAGTACCTGAAAACAGTGATCTGCGGGCGCTGCGGCGCTTATGGGCGGTATCAGGTGTACATGACCTATATGTATTTTAGTTTCTTTTTTATCCCGATTTTTAAATGGAACCGGCGCTTTTTCGTAGAAATGTCGTGCTGCGGTGCGGTCTATGAGCTGGATCCGGAGGTAGGAAAGAGGCTGCTTCGGGGCGAGGAGGTCGAGATCACGGAAAGCGATCTGACACTTCGGCAGGATGGAAATGGAAATCCGTGGACGGGAAGTGATGCATCACACCGTCATAAGGTCTGTCCGTCCTGTGGATTTGAGACGGATGAGGATTTTTCGTACTGTCCAAAGTGCGGCAAACCGCTGTAAGGCGGGGAAATACAGACGGATACCGCTAAAAGAGTGATGGCGGCTGTGGAAGCACGGGACGGTTACAAAAATTTGATACAGCGCAGATTTTGGCGCAAAAAAGAAAGAGAGGCAGACAATATGTTAGAAGCTGGTATCAAGGGAAGACAGGAAGTTATGGTTACGGATGAAAATTCCGCAGCAGCAGTGGGAAGCGGTCTGTTACCGGTGTTTGCAACTCCGGCGATGGTTGCACTGATGGAGAAAACCGCGTGGATGAGCGTGGCTCCGTACTTAAACGACGGTGAGGGAACCGTTGGTACAAAGCTGGAAATTGCCCATAATGCAGCGACCCCGGTCGGCATGCAGGTTTGGTGTGAGAGTGAGCTGGTAGAAGTAGACGGCAGACGTCTCGTATTTAAGGTAGAGGCATTTGACGCGAAAGGTTCCATCGGCGGCGGCACACATGAGCGTTTCATCATCAAAAATGAGAAATTCTTAGCAAAAGCACAGAGCAAGAAAGAAAACTAAAGGTTGCGAAGAGAGCACAGCCGGCTGAAAGCGCTGCGAGTATCGTATGCGGGATACTTTTGGCTGGCTGTTGTTTCGTGTAATAGGAAATTCCTTGAAATTTCTTATTACACAAAAAGGCACTAACGTGCCAATGATGCGCACTCGCGCGAAGCAGAAACATGTCGCAAGCGACCGCGCTCGGCGCGAGAATGTGCCAAGGCACATTCTTTTTCATTATAGAAGGGAATTAATTCGTTTGAAAATCACATATATTCATCACAGCTCGTTTTCAGTTGAGCTTGAAAATGCCGTGATTCTGTTTGATTATTTTAAGGGAACTCTCCCGGAGTTCCCGGCAGGGAAGCCCCTCTTTATCTTTGCGAGCCATTTCCATGCCGATCATTATGCTCCGGTAATCTTTCAGCTGGGAGAGAAACGGGAAAATGTTTTTTATATTCTCTCAAAAGAGATTGGGAAAAAGATACCAGAGGAATATCGTAAACGATATAAAGACAGGATACGGCTGGTAAAGGCAGGAGAAAGATTTTGCCTGAATATTTCTGAAGAAAGCCTTATCGTCGAGACGTTCCATTCCACCGACGAAGGCGTCGCCTTCTGGCTCTCCTGCGAAGGAAAGGAGATTTATCACGCCGGTGACTTAAATAACTGGTGGTGGGAAGGCGAAGATATGGCATGGAACCGGAATATGGCGGCTTCTTATAAACAGGAGATGAAAAAGCTTTCCGGGCGCACGGCGGATCTGGCATTTATCCCGGTCGATCCGAGGCAGGAGCAGTGGTTTTATCTGGGCGCTGCCGGTTTTATGGAGCAGGCGGACGCAAAATGGATTTTCCCGATGCATTTCTGGGAAGATTATACGATTATACCAAAATTAATCGAACATCCATCCAGTGAAGGCTGGCGGGATCGGATTGTAGAGATTCACAAGGAAGGAGAGGAGTTTATTCGATGAAATTTACATTTGCACACAACAATTTCAATGTCATCGATCTGGACAAGTCACTGAAATTTTATGAGGAAGCACTGGGACTTAAGGAGGTACGCCGCAAGGAGGCGGCAGACGGAAGCTTTATCCTTGTTTATCTGGGCGACGCCACGACCAGCTACCAGCTGGAGCTGACCTGGCTGCGCGACTGGGAGAAGGACTCCTACAACCTGGGCGACAATGAGTTCCATCTGGCATTTGAGACGGAAGACATGGAGGCGGCACATGCCAAACATAAGGAAATGGGATGCATCTGTTTTGAAAATCCGGCGATGGGTATTTATTTCATTAACGATCCGGATGGATACTGGCTGGAGATCGTGCCGGCGAAGAGGAGTTAAGGGCTGAGTTTGTCTGAAAAAATGTTTTGACGTGATTGTGAAGGTACTGAACAGTTACGTTTTAACATATGAGTTAAAAAGGGGTTAGAATGGTAAAAATAATTAAAAACGGAAGAGTCATCGATCCGGAGAGCAGATTCGACGGAAGGGCAGATTTGTGGATTGAAAATGGAAAAATCCAGAAAATCGTGAAAAAAGATACAAAATCAGAATCAGATGAGGCATCTGACGCACCGTTCATCCCGGCGGATGCCGAGGTGCTGGATGCAGAAGGGCTGATCGTCGCGCCGGGACTGGTGGATGTCCACGTGCATTTCCGCGATCCGGGTCTGACCTACAAGGAGGACATCGAGACGGGCGCGGCGGCTGCGAAGGCGGGCGGCTTTACGACGGTGGTCTGTATGGCAAACACGAAACCGGTTGCCGATACGCCGGAGATTGTCCGGTATATTCTGGAAAAGGGTGCGAAAACGGGAATCCACGTGGAAACCTGCGCGGCAGTCTCGAAGGGATTTCAAGGAAAAGAACTGACCGATATGGAGTCCCTCAAAGAGGCGGGTGCGATCGGATTTACGGATGACGGAATCCCGCTGATGAGCGAAAAATTGGTCAAAGAGGCGATGGAGACGGCGAAACGTCTCAATGTGCCGCTCAGCTTCCATGAGGAGGATCCGGCATTTATTTTCAACAACGGCATCAACCGCGGTCCGGTGTCCGAGCAGCTGGGAATCGGTGGTTCCCCGGCGCTGGCGGAGGATTCGATGGTGGCGCGCGACTGCATGATCGCGCTTCACACGGGCGCAGATGTGGATATCCAGCACATCAGTTCCCGTAATGCGGTGCAGATGGTCGGGCTGGCGAAAAAGCTGGGCGCGCATGTCTGGGCGGAGGTGACACCGCATCATTTTACACTGGACGAGACGGCGGTTCTGGAGTACGGAACACTGGCGAAAATGAATCCGCCGCTGCGGAGTGCTGCGGATCGCGAGGCGTTGATTGAAGCAATCAAGGACGGCACGATTGATATGATTGCGACGGATCATGCACCGCACAGCGCCGAGGAGAAGGAAAAACCGCTGACCGAGGCACCGAGCGGCATCATCGGGCTGGAAACCTCCCTGCCATTGGCGGTTACCAGGCTGGTAAAAGCTGGTCACATTGATTATCTGACTCTGTTTGAGAAAATGTGCCTGAATCCGGCGAAGCTGTACCGGATGAAGGAGGCGGGACGCATCCGCGAGGGCGGCGCGGCGGATCTGGTTCTTTTTGACGACCAGACACCATATACCGTAGAAAAATTCCATTCCAAGGCGTCTAACTCCCCGTTTGTGGGAGTGAAGCTCTATGGAAAGGTTCACTATACCATCTGCAGCGGTGAGACAGTATATCGGGCAGAATAGGAGGAAACGAAGCGATGAAGACAATGTTAAAACGCGGCGCAGGCGTACTGATGCCGATTTTCAGCCTGCCGTCGCCGTATGGAATCGGTACGTTCGGACGGGCGGCGTATGAGTTTATTGATCAGTTAAAACGCGGACGCCAGACGTACTGGCAGGTGCTTCCGATGGGACCGACCTGCTACGGGGACAGCCCGTACCAGTCCTACTCTGCATTTGCGGGAAATCCGTATTTTATTGATCTGGATACGCTGAAAGACGAGAAACTTCTGACCCAGGATGAGATAGACGCCTGCTGGTGGTGCGACAAGCAGGATCAGGTCAAATATGACGCGCTGTATTATTACCGTTTTCCGCTTCTGCGCAAGGCGTATGAGCGGAGCAGCCATAAGGAAAGTGAGGAATATCAGGCATTTCTGGAAGAAAATGAAGAATGGCTGGACGACTATGCGCTCTATATGGCAGTCAAGGGTAAATATGAAGGAAAAGGCTGGATGGACTGGGACGAGGACATCCGGTTCCGCCGTCCGGAGGCGCTTTCGGCATGCCGCGAAGAGCTGGCAGAAGAAATAAATTACTGGAAGTTCTTACAGTTTAAGTTTTTTGAACAGTGGAAAAAATTAAAACAGTATGCAAAAGAAAAAGAACTTCAGATCGTCGGTGATATTCCGATTTACGTGGCGCTCGACAGCGCGGATGTCTGGAGCCACCCGGAGCTGTTCCAGCTCGACGAGGAAAATCTGACGCCGCTCAAGGTATCGGGTGTGCCGCCGGATGCATTTTCAGAGGATGGACAGCTCTGGGGCAACCCGCTTTACGACTGGGAGAAAATGAAACAAACCGATTTCGCCTGGTGGCGAAGCCGGATGAAAGCGTCCGCGAAGCTCTACGATGCGGTGCGGATCGACCATTTCATCGGCGTGGTGCAGTATTATGCAATCCCGTATGGCGCTGTGACTGCGAAAGACGGCGAGTGGGAGAAAGGTCCGGGCAAAAAGCTGACCGACGCACTTGACGAGGCGGCAGGCGAGACGAAGATCATCGCGGAGGATCTTGGTGTCTTCTGTCAGGAGGTCAAGGATCTGCTGGCAGAGACGGGCTATCCGGGCATGAAGATCATTGAGTTTGCGTTCAGTGGCGACCGTTTCAACGAGCATCTGCCGCACTGCTATGACCCGAACTCCGTAGTCTACGGTGGAACGCACGACAATGAGACGCTGGCGGGGTATTTCAAACCGGAAAAACGTCAGTGGTGGGAGCTTCAGTACATTGCCGATTACCTCGGTGCAGCACACCAGAGTGAGGTGGTAGACCGCGTGTTCCGCGCGGCATACGGTTCAGTCGCGAGCGTTGCCATTTTCCAGATGCAGGATGTGTTGAAGCTCGATAACTGGGCGCGCATGAATACGCCGGGAACCCTCGGGGAAAACTGGCGCTGGCGTCTGGTTCCGGGGCAGTTTACGGATGAGCGGGCAGATTATTTGTCCTGGCTGGTGGATACGTTCGGAAGATTTTAGTTTTTGGCGTATTTAAATGCGAAGCCACGGCAAATTCCGTTACTGGGCACGTATGCGTGAACAGTAACTTGGTTTTTGTCGGATGGGAATAAAAACCCGTAAAATGCTTGCAAATTCGGGAAAAACCTGTAAAATATACATGGATTGCACCCGCCCGGGGCAAAGATGCACCTGGGGAGTATGAACGATTTGAACAGTATGAAAGGAAATTGCCATGATTAGTACAAGCAATGTAACACTGCGAGTAGGAAAGAAGGCGTTATTTGAGGACGTAAGCATTAAATTTATCGAGGGAAACTGCTACGGACTCATCGGTGCCAACGGTGCCGGGAAGTCTACCTTTTTACGAATCCTGTCCGGACAGCTGGAACCGACCAATGGTGAGGTTATCATCACACCGGGACAGAGACTTTCATTCTTACAGCAGGATCACTTTAAATATGACGCATATCCGGTACTTGATACCGTTATTATGGGAAATGCGAGACTCTACGAGATCATGAAAGAGAAGGAAGCTATCTACATGAAGGAAGACTTCTCCGAGGAGGACGGCGTCAAGGCTGCCGAGCTGGAGGGCGAGTTCGCCACGATGAACGGCTGGGAGGCAGAGTCCGACGCGGCGAACCTTTTAAATGGTCTGGGAATCGAGACGGATCTCCACTACAAACAGATGGCAGATCTGACCGGTGCCCAGAAGGTCAAAGTTCTTCTGGCACAGGCACTGTTCGGAAACCCGGACATCCTGCTTCTCGACGAGCCGACAAACCACTTGGATCTCGATGCGATCGCATGGCTCGAGGAGTTCTTGATCAACTTTGAGAATACGGTTATCGTGGTATCCCATGACCGTTACTTCTTAAATAAAGTCTGCACCCAGATCGCAGATATCGACTATGGCAAGATTCAGCTCTATGCCGGAAACTACGATTTCTGGTACGAGTCCAGCCAGCTGATGATCAAGCAGATGAAGGAAGCCAACAAGAAGAAGGAAGAGAAGATCAAGGAGCTGCAGGAGTTCATCCAGCGATTTTCTGCCAATGCTTCCAAGTCTAAGCAGGCAACCTCCAGAAAACGTGCTCTGGAGAAGATTGAGTTAGATGAGATCAAACCGTCCAGCCGTAAGTACCCGTATATCGACTTCCGTCCGGAACGTGAGATTGGTAATGAGGTATTAAGCGTAGAGAACCTGTCTAAGACTATCGATGGTGTGAAGGTTCTTGATAATATTTCCTTCATTCTCGGACGCGAGGACAAGGTAGCATTTGTAGGACCGAACGAGCAGGCAAAGACCGTTCTCTTCAAGATTATTTCCGGCGAGATGGAGCCGGATGAGGGATCCTATAAATGGGGTCTGACCACCAGTCAGGCATATTTCCCGAAGGACAATTCGAAAGAGTTCGATAACGACGACACGATCGTAGACTGGCTGACCCAGTACTCTCCGGTTAAGGATGTGACCTATGTCCGCGGATTCTTAGGACGTATGCTGTTTGCCGGTGAGGACGGCGTGAAGAAGGTCCGCGTTCTTTCTGGTGGTGAGAAGGTGCGCTGCATGCTTTCTAAGATGATGATCTCCGGTTCCAATGTCCTGATTCTGGACGAGCCGACCGACCATCTGGATATGGAGTCCATTACCGCTCTGAACAACGGTATGATCAAGTTCCCGGGCGTGCTGTTATTCTCCTCCCGTGACCACCAGATCGTTGAGACGACCGCAAACCGTATCATGGAAATCGTAAACGGCAAGCTGATCGATAAGATTACTACTTACGATGAGTATCTGGCAAACGATGAGATGGCGAGAAAACGTCAGGTATTTACTGTTACGGATAGTGAGGAAGAGGACGACTAAGAGCTGGAATCAAAGTGATTTAGACAAAAGTCTGAAAGATAAAAGACAGCCCCAGACGCTGCATGTGAGCGATGCCTGGAGCTGTCTTTTGCACATCTATGGTGTCAATGTCCCGTTTTTAGCGCGATCAATCCTTCTTATGGCGTGATTCCAGATAAACCAGGTAATTGATGTATTCGATCAACTGCTTTTTCGTGGAAGTCTGGAAGGATGAGATACGCCCATTGACCTCTCCATAGGTGACATTTTTAAGAAATGGTTTCGCCATTTCGGGCGGATTCTTCGGGTAGGAGGTTCGACCGAGAATATAATCGGCGCTGACCTGGTAATAATCCGCCAGCTTTATCAGATGCCGAAGAGGCAGATCCGTCCGGTTTGTTTCATAGCGGGAATAGATTTGCTGAGTTGTACCCAGCAGACTGGAAATTTCCGCCTGCGTTTTTCCTTTGTCCTCCCGTAAATCACGGAGCCGGTCACCAGCAGCAATCATTTAAAGCACCTCCCGCATACATCAAATATTTGTGAAAACAATCTATCATACAAGTATGCGCAGAACTAAAAGATACAATTAACTGATGTAGAAACAGTAAAAAATACATTTATAAAAATGTAAACAAAAAAAGAATATCCGCTCTATGGAATAAAACGGCAGCCGGGTTTTTGTTTTACTGTTTACAGTCTGCCCGAATTAGTTTAAAATAAAAGGAAATAGGCAATTCTGCTTTGAATGAAAACGGGCAGGATTGCGGATAAGAAACAGAAAGCGAGGACAATTTTCATGAGTCAGAAGCCAGTTCTGGTGATCATGGCGGCTGGTATGGGCAGCCGGTACGGCGGCTTGAAGCAGATTGATCCGGTCGATCGGGAAGGAGATCTGATCATCGATTTTTCGATCTTCGACGCAGTCGAGGCTGGATTCGAAAAGGTCGTATTTATTATCAAGAAATCGATTGAGAAAGAGTTTAAGGAACATATCGGAAACCGCATGGAAAAGCACGTGCAGGTGGAGTATGTGTATCAGGAAAATGACCGTCTTCCGGATGGGTTTGAGGTTCCGGAGGGACGCGTCAAACCGTGGGGAACCGGTCATGCGATTCTCTGCTGCAGCGAGGTGATCGACGGACCGTTTGCGGTGATCAACGCGGATGATTACTATGGAAAATCGGCGTTCAAGGCGATCTATGATCGTCTGGCATCCTGCGGTGATGATGACAAATATCAGTATGCGATGGTTGCCTATCATCTCTACAACACATTGACGGAAAACGGGCATGTGGCGCGCGGCGTCTGTACGGTGGATGCGGATGGACATCTGGCGGATATCCACGAGAGAACGCGCATCGAGAAGCACGGCGATCAGGCGGAATATACCGAGGATGACGGCGCAACCTGGGAGCAGCTGGGGGAGGATACGCTTGTATCGATGAACCTCTGGGGCTTTACTTCCAGCATCTTAAAGGAGTTAAAGGCGCGCTTTGTTCCATTTTTGGAGAAAAACCTGTCGGTAAATCCACTCAAATGTGAGTATTTCCTCCCGTTTGTGGTGGATGAACTTCTGAAAGAGGGGAAAGCCGAGGTGACCGTGTTAAAGAGCGTGGACCGCTGGTACGGCGTGACCTACAAGGAAGATAAGAAGATGGTGACAGACGCGATTCAGGGGATGAAGGACGGCGGTCTGTATCCGAAAAAACTTTGGGAAGAGTAAGAATGAAGAGATAGGTATTAGGAAGGAAAAATGGGTATGAGCAAGTTGATGAAAAGCCTGCCGTTTCGGCTGGCGCTGGGTGTAGCGATCGGTATTATTGCCGGTCTTATAGCAAATGAAAGTTTTATGAATCTCGTTGTTACGCTGAATTATATTTTTGGGCAGATTATTTCGTTCTGTGTACCGCTGATCGTCATCGGCTTTATTGCCCCGTCGATCACGAAGCTTGGAAAGAATGCCTCCAGATTGCTTGGAGTAGCGCTGATTCTGGCGTATACATCGTCTCTTGGCGCGGCGCTGTTTTCGATGGCAGCCGGATATACGCTGATTCCGCATATGTCGATTCAGTCGGCAGTCGATGGACTGCGCAGTCTGCCGGAGGTTGTCTTTAAATTGGACATTCCGCCGATCATGGGCGTTATGAGTGCGCTGGTATTTTCCGTTATGATTGGTCTGGCAGCGACCTGGACCAAGGCGGTGACGGTAACGAAACTCTTAGACGAGTTCCAGAAGATCGTTCTGGAGATTGTACAGAAGATTGTCATTCCGATTCTTCCGGTTTACATCGCATTTACGTTCTGTTCCCTGGCATATGAGGGAACCATCACAAAACAGGCGCCGATCTTCATTTCGGTTATCCTGATTGTTATGGCAGGCCACTATATCTGGATGGCGCTGCTGTATACACTGGCTGGTATTTACTCTGGCCGTGACCCGAGAGGCGTTATCAAGCATTATGGTCCGGCATATCTGACGGCAGTCGGTACGATGTCTTCTGCGGCGACCCTGGCAGTGGCGCTCAGCTGTGCCAAAAAGGCAGAGCCGCTTCGTGACGATATGGTTGATTTCGGTATTCCGCTGTTTGCGAATATCCATCTGTGCGGTTCGGTTCTGACCGAGGTATTCTTTGTCATGACGGTATCCAAGATTTTGTACGGCGCCCTCCCGGATATGATGACGATGGTTCTGTTCTGTGTTCTTTTAGGTGTATTTGCCGTAGGTGCACCGGGTGTTCCGGGCGGTACGGTTATGGCATCCCTGGGACTGATCACCGGTGTCCTCGGTTTCGATGCGACTGGAACGGCGCTGATGTTGACGATCTTTGCGCTTCAGGACAGTTTTGGTACTGCCTGCAACGTAACGGGTGATGGTGCGCTGACCCTGATGCTGACGGGATATGTGGAGAAACATGGGATTAAACATCAGGATTTACACGTAGATTTATAAAAATGAGAGAGGTGGGGCAGGCAGCAGCCGCCCCGAAACAGGTCTGTGAATGCGCCGCTGGCTCTTCGCACTATCGTTGTTCGCTTGCTTTCACTACACTTGTTCGTCTGTGTCGGACTTGCGTCCGCCCCATTCGGACAAGCGTGTTCAAGATGCGTACAACTGATAGGTGAAAGCCTGCTCTGCATCCACAGACCAGTTTCGGAGCGTCTGCCACCTGCCTGCTGTCTTTTTATGTATCGGAAAAACCTTATTTGATAAAAAGGAGAGATAGAATGAAAAAAATGATTTCCTGGAACGTAAACGGCTTGCGGGCGTGTGTGGGAAAGGGATTTCTGGATGTATTCCATGAGCTGGATGCGGATATTTTCTGTATTCAGGAGAGTAAGCTGCAGGAAGGGCAGATTGATCTGGAGCTTCCGGGGTATTATCAGTATTGGAGCTATGCGGAGAAGAAGGGATATTCAGGAACGGCGTTATTTTCGAAGGAGGAGCCGATTAGCGTGAGCTACGGTCTTGGCATTGAGAAGCACGATCATGAAGGGCGCGTCATTACGGCGGAGTACCCGGATTATTATGTGGTGACCTGCTATACGCCGAACTCCCAGAATGAGTTGGCGAGACTTCCGTACCGGATGCAGTGGGAGGATGATTTCCGCCAGTTTTTGAAGAAGCTGGAGGAGAAAAAGCCGGTTATTTTCTGTGGGGATCTGAATGTGGCACACACGGAGATTGACCTGAAAAATCCAAAGACGAACCGGAAAAATGCCGGATTTACGGATGAGGAGAGAAGCAAGTTTACGGAGCTTCTGGACTCTGGATATATCGACACGTACCGCTATTTTTACCCGGATAAAGAGGGCGTTTATTCCTGGTGGTCGTACCGGTTTAAGGCGCGCGAGAAGAATGCTGGGTGGCGGATTGATTATTTCTGTGTTTCCAAGAGCCTGAAGGACCGGCTGGCGGGCACACAGATTCATACGGAGATACTGGGTTCGGATCACTGCCCGGTAGAATTACAGATAAAGGATCGGGATGAGACATGAATTTACTGACAGCAGAACATCTGAAAAAATCATATACGGAACGGCTGCTTTTTGATGACGTGGCATTTTCCATCGGTGAAGGTGATAAGATTGGTCTCATCGGCATTAACGGAACCGGAAAATCTACTCTTCTAAAGATTGTAGCCGGTCTGGAAGAGCCGGATGAGGGTACGGTAGTAAAGGGACGAAATCTCTATATCCGTTATCTGCCTCAGAATCCGGAGTTTGAAGCGGGACGGACCGTCTTAGACTGCGTGATCCGGGAAAATATGGCGCATGAGCACGCCTGGGATCTCGAGGGCGATGCGAAATCCATGCTGAATAAGCTTGGAATCACCGATTATAGTGCCAAGGTGGAGACACTTTCGGGCGGACAGAGAAAGCGCGTTGCCCTCGCAGCGGTGCTGTTATCGACGGCGGATCTGTTGATTTTAGACGAGCCGACGAACCATCTGGACAGTGCGATGGCGGACTGGCTGGAAGAGTACCTGAAAAAATTCCGCGGCGCGCTTCTGATGATCACGCACGACCGGTATTTCCTTGATAACGTGACGAACCGCATCGTCGAACTGGACAAGGGAAAGCTGTACAGTTATCAGTCCGGCTATGAGGGCTATCTGGAATTAAAGGCAGAGCGCGAGGCGATGGCGGTGAGCTCGGAGCAGAAACGCCAGAATATCCTGCGGACGGAGCTGGCGTGGATCCGGCGCGGCGCACAGGCACGCAGCACGAAGCAGAAAGGGCGTATTCAGCGCTTCGAGGCGTTGAGTGCGGTGGAAGCGCCGAAAGTAGATGGAAATGTGGAGATGAGCTCGATTTCCAGCCGTCTCGGACGAACCACGGTCGAGGCACACCATCTTCATAAGGCGTATGGTGACCGCCTCCTGATCGATGATTTTTCCTATATCTTCTTGAAGGATGACCGCATCGGCATCATCGGACCGAACGGCAGCGGCAAATCAACGCTGATGAAGATGATTACCGACTGGGTGAAACCGGATTCGGGCGAGACGATCATCGGCCAGACCGTAAAAATGGGTTATTTTTCACAGGAAAACGAAGATATGGATCAGTCGATGCGCGTGATCGACTACATTAAAAATGTGGCAGAGTACGTGCGGACGGCGGACGGGCTGGTATCGGCATCCCAGATGTTGGAACGGTTCCTGTTCCCGTCCCATATGCAGTACACGCTGATCGGCAAGCTATCGGGCGGCGAGCGGCGCAGACTCTATCTGCTCCATATCCTGATGGGCGCGCCAAACGTCCTTCTGCTCGACGAGCCGACCAACGACCTGGATATCGGCACGCTGACGATTCTGGAGGATTATCTTGATCATTTCCAGGGGATCGTGATTACGGTATCGCATGACCGGTATTTCCTTGACCGCGTAGTGCGCCGGATCTTCGCCTTTGAGGGCGGCGGCGCGATCCGTCAGTATGAGGGCGGCTATACCGACTATCAGGCAGCCTGTGGGGAACGCATAGCGGCAGAGATGGAGGAATCCGGTCAGGAACACGGCAGAGGCCAGAAGACCGGAGGCGCTTCTGGTGCGGGAACGTCAGATGCAGCGGAGACGGCAAAGGATAAAAACCGCGGTCGCCAGCGCGAGAAAAAGCTCAAATTCAGCTATATGGAGCAGAAAGAGTGGGAGACGATCGAGGATGATATCGCGGCGCTGGAAGAGGCAATCGCGGATCTGGAGCAGCAGATGCAGGACTCTGCCCGCGATTATACGGCTCTGAACGGCATCATAAAGGAAAAAGAGGAAAAAGAAGCTCTTTTGGAAGAAAAGATGGACCGCTGGATGTATCTGAACGATCTGGCGGAAAAAATAGAAGCGCAGGCAGCTGCTCACAAGTAGGCACTTTTGGAACCGAAAGTGCCGTATGAAAACGTGGAGGTGGCGGATTTTGCCGATTTGGAATGCGAAGCATCGGCAAAATCCTGTTACAGTCTGCATATGTGTGGACTGTAACAGGCGCAGGCGGCTGCTCACAAATAGGCACTTTTGGAACCGAAAGTGCCGTATGAAAACGTGGAGGGGATACAGGTGAAAGCAGAAAAAATCGTGAGACAGAAGATAAGAACCCCTGATTTTACACCGGGAATCAAGCGGACAGAGACGGGAATGCACTTGTGCGTCGAGGCACCGGGGACATTCTGCCATCTGGCAATTTATGAGACAGGTAAAAAACAGGGTGTTCGGATCCCATTTTCCCCGGAAGAACGGGTGGGGGATCTCTGGATGATGGAGCTTGCGGGCGATGATTTTTCGGGACTGGAATACACGATCGAGACCGAGCAGGGGGAGCTGCCGGATCCGTGCGGGCGTATCTATACAGGACATGAGCGCTGGGGCGATCTAAAAGCTGCGCTCCGTCCGATGCGCTGCCGTTTTCCGGAAGAAACGTATGACTGGGAAATGGATCAGCCGCTGAAACATCCATATGATGAGACGATCCTGTACCGCCTGCATGTGCGCGGATTTACCCGTCATACTTCTTCTGGCGTCGGGGAGCGGGGAACGTTCCGTGCGCTGACGGAGAAAATTCCCTATTTAAAGGAATTGGGTATCACAGCAGTTGAATTAATGATGCCGAATGAATTTCAGGAAGTGATGATGGAGGATGGGGCAGACGGGAATCCATATGCGACCGGGGCACCGACCGGACGGCTCAATTACTGGGGCTATGGGGAGGGATACCTGTTCGCGCCGAAAGCTTCATATACATCTGGGAAAGAGAAAGAACCGGAGCGGGAATTTAAGGATCTGGTGAAGGAATTTCATAAAAATGATATTGAGGTGCTGGTTGAGCTTTATTTTACCGGGAAGGAGAGCGCGGCGCTGGCGCAGGAGGCAGTCCGTTTCTGGGTTTACGAGTACCATGTGGATGGCGTGCACCTGTCCGGGTTTGCGCCGGCCGAACTGCTGGCGTCGGATCCGCTGTTAGCTGATACGAAGCTATTAGCTGGTTCCTGGGATGGCGTGCGCGTGCCAAAAACGGCAGCGGCATCGAAGCTGCGGGAGCGCCGTTGGCATCTGGGCGAGTACAATGAGGGATTTTTGACCGATATGCGCCGGGTATTAAAGGGCGATGAGGATCAGGTCGGCCGTCTCATTTACCAGACACGCCGGAATCCGGACGCATATGGCGTGATCAACTATATGGCGGCGACAAATGGCTTTACGATGATGGATATGGTTTCCTGTGAGCAGAAGCACAACGAAGCGAACGGGGAGAATAACCGGGACGGAAACGATTATAATTATACGTGGAACTGCGGCATCGAGGGCACGACGCGGAAAAGGAAGATTGTGCAGATGCGGAAAAAACAGCTCCGCAACGCATTTCTGCTGCTCTTTTTGAGTCAGGGAACACCGATGTTTTTAGCGGGCGATGAGTTCGGCAATTCCCAGAACGGCAACAATAATGCTTACTGTCAGGACAATGAGATTTCCTGGCTCAACTGGCATCAGCTGGAGACAAACCGGGATATTTATGAATTTGTAAAATATATGATAGCGTTCCGCAAAGCGCATCCAGTGTTCCACCTGCCGATGGAGCCGAAAAATATTGATTACCTCGTCTGCGGACACCCGGACGTTTCCTACCACGGCGTCAAAACATGGTGCCCGGAGTTTGAAAACTTCCGCCGCCAGCTCGGTATTCTCTACTGCGGCGAGTACGGGCGGAGAGCGGACGGCACCAGCGATGACTATTTCTTTGTCGCCTACAATATGCACTGGGAGCCGCATGAATTTGATCTTCCGAAACTTCCGAAGGGAATGCAGTGGACTCTGTGCATCAACACAGACGACGCAGACAATAACGGAATCTGTCCGCCAGAAAGCCTGGAGGCAGGGCAGGAGCCGCAGGAAGAGCTTCGCCAGTATATGGTTCCGCCGCGGAGTATTCTGGTATTTCGCGGCTTTAAGCCAATTTCCGGTCCGGCATCCGAAAAGGATGGCAAAAAAGCCGGGAAAGTGGTAAAATCGGTAAAACGGCAGAATGTCAGAAAAGAACCGGCAAAGGAAGCGGAGACTGTGGTTGCGGCAGCGCGCGAACTGTAAGAACGGAATTGAAAGAGGATAAAGCAAGTTGAAAAAGAAACTTTTTAGAGGGCTGGCAGCCGCCCTGTGTGCTGCCATGATGGCAGGGAGCGCGGCGCTTCCGGCATATGCGGCGGGTCCGTCACGGGAATCGGTTCCCTATGCGGATTCCTATGCCTCCTATCAGTGGGCTTTTTTAAATACAGGTGAACTGCGTCTGGTGCCGAGCCATACGGCGGCGGTGGATGCAGCGATTGGGGCGATTACCGGCAGCCCGGCGCTCTCAGCAGATGGAACGGTTCGTTCTCTGGAAGGGATCGATATAAATATTGTCCCGGCATGGAAGAAATATGACGCGAAAAGTGAAAAACGTCAGGTGATTGTGGCGCTGATTGATACAGGGGTTGACATAACTCACCCGGAGCTTAGCGGTTCGATCTGGACGAATACGGGGGAAATCCCGGGCGATGGCATTGACAATGACGGAAATGGTTATATCGATGACGTTTACGGCTGGAATTTCTATGATAATAATGCCCAGGTATTTACCGGGGTGGATGACAATCATGGTACCCACTCGGCGGGCACGATCGCGGCGGCGAGAAATGGAGTCGGAACGGTTGGAATCTGCGATCCGGCGTATGTGAAGATCATGGTGATCAAGACGCTTGGAACATCGTCCGGTGTCGGAACCGTCAGCAACGTGGTTAAGGCGATCCGGTATGCGCAGGTGAACGGCGCGTCGATCTGCAATCTGAGCTTTGGCACGATGAAATATAGCGAGGAGCTGTATCAGGCGATCAAGGATTCGGGGATGCTGTTTATTGTGGCGGCTGGAAACGGTGACGCCTCCGGCAATGGCTACAGCATCGATGAGCAGCCGATGTACCCGGCAAGCTTTGAACTGGACAATATCATTTCCGTGGCAAACCTGCGCTTTGACGGTCAGCTCGACCGTGCGTCCAATTACGGGGTGAGAAGCGTGGATCTGGCAGCGCCGGGCAATTATATCCTGAGCACGATCACGGGCAATGACTATGCCTACATGAGCGGCACATCAATGGCGGCGCCGATGGTGACCGGAACGGCGGCGATGCTGTACTCCTGCGATGCGTCCCTGTCGCTTATGGATGTGAGAAACCGTATTCTGCAGTCGGCGCGGCCGCTTGAGAGTCTGTCCGGCAAGGTGGCAACCGGAGGTATGCTGGATGCCGGGGCGGCAATGCCGTAGATGGGAAGTTACTGTTCGCAGGTAGGCACTTTTGGAACCGAAAGTGCCGTAAGAAAACGTGGTGGCAGCAGGAATTTGCCGTATTTAAATGCGAAGCCACGGCAAATTCCGTTACTGGGCACGTATGCGTGAACAGTAACGATGGGAAAAACGAAAAGAAAGATTGTTAAAAAAATATTGAAATTCTTGTTTGTATATGATACCATGAACGGGTGAGATAATTGCCCCGCAGATTCATATGTTTATATGTATGAAGACGGAGTAATTACCATGATTTCTTCGGGGCAGGGCGAAATTCCCTACCGGCGGTATAGTCCGCGAACCGCGATGGCGGCCGATTCGGTGAGATTCCGAAACCGACAGTATAGTCTGGATGAGAGAAGAGGCAGGAGTCAGAGAGTGTACCGCTTGAGCGTAAGCAGGCTGGTGTACATCGGCTAAGTTGCGATTTATTATCCCAGGTCCCGAACAACCTGGGATTTTTTTAGTTTTACAAATGCAGTTAGTCCGGCACTTGATTCATACTCCTCCTTCGGAGAAATGAGTTTTAAAACCGAAAGGAGATTTAAGATGAAGACAGGAAAATGGAGTATTCAAAAATTGATTTATACGGCGATGCTGGCAGCGGTTGCTGGCGTGCTGATGTCATTGGAATTTTCGGTTCCGATGATGCCGCCGTTTTATAAGGTGGATTTCAGTGATGTACCGTCTGTGATTGCCGTGTTTCTGATGGGACCGGTATCCGGTATCTGTGTAGAAGTCATCAAGCTGTTAATCAAGCTGATTACTGTCGGAACTAACACGATGTACGTCGGTGAGCTGGCCAACCTGATTGCGGCGTTCCTGTTCGTATGGCCGCTGTGGTTCCTCTATCAGAAGCTGGGCGCTAACCGTAAGGCAGCTGTAGAAGCACTTCTGCTCAGTATCGTGATCCGCACCGCGTGTGCATGCTTTATCAATGCGAACATTACGCTTCCGTTATATGCGAAAGCGATGAGCCTGCCGCTGGATGAAGTGATCCGCATGGTAGCGTCGGTCAACCCGGCGATCAAAGACCTGAATGGATTTATCATCCTGGCGACGATCCCATTCAACGTATTGAAAGTGGGACTCAACTATATCGTTGGACAGCTTTTGTTTGTACGCCTGCGTGCGGCGAAGATTGTGCCGAAAGCAGTATAAAATGAAATAAGAGGAATGGTTTGACGGATTTGGCTGTTTGCTGTGAAACGGCAGAACCATTTCATAGAAAGGATTGTCGGGAAACCGCTGGGAAAGCTGCCTGGGGGAAGAATCCCGGACAATCCTTTTTTGTTTGATGGAACGTGCAAAGACATATCTGTTTTTATAAGAGGAGGAGATACTATGATACGTAACTATAGAGATTTGACAAGATGGGAAATGGAGCAGGTGGACCGTGAGAACACGATTGTCCTGATTCCGCTCGGGGCTCTGGAACAGCACGGCAATCAGGCACCACTGGGAACGGATGATATTATCGCGGAGGCGATGAGTCAGGAGATCAAAAAGGCACTGGAGGCAGAGGGGGAAGAAGACTTCCCGATGCTGCTGTTTCCGGTGATTCCGGTGGGCTTAAGTACAGAGCATAAGAATTTCTGCGGTTCGGTCACAGTCCGGCCGGACACTTACTATCATCTCTTATATGATATATGCGTCAGCCTGGCGCATCACGGTTTTAAGAAGCTGGCTTTTTTGGTATGCCATGGTGGGAATGCGCCGATTGCGCAGGTTTTAAGCCGGGAACTTCGGAGTGAGCTGGGGATTGCACCGTTTATCCTTTCATCGGGAGCATTTGGTCATCCGGATGTAAAAGCAACGATTTCAAAGGGGAATATCTGGGATTTCCACGGTGGAGAGATGGAGACATCGATGGTAATGGCGGTCGATGAGAGTCTTGTGAAGCTGGAACTTTCGGAAGCGGGAGAGCCGACGGCGTTTGAGAAGACCCGCGCCCTGAAGCCATACGGTCCGGTTTCGATCGGCTGGGTGTCGGAGGACTGGAAAACAAAAGACGGATCGCCGATTGGAATTGGAGGAGATCCGTCTGGTGCAAGCGCCGAGAAGGGGCGAATTATATTAGAGACGAGTGCGCGGGAACTGGTCCCGGGGCTGTTAGATATCCGGGATTGGAATGAATAGGAATCAAACTTAAAAATGGGGTGTCTATGTCATCCGAATACCAGTGTTATTTACCAGATTCCCAGCGTCCGGATGCACCGCATGGTAATACCAGTCCGGTACGGGTAACCGGAAGTCCCAGCTCGTCCGATTTCACTGTGCCGCCGTGGGTGGAGGCAACTTCGGTTGAGAGCATATAGGTCAGGACGGACGGCGCCAGCCCGGTGGTGTAGGAGTTGATGAGGAAGAAGAGCGGGTTGTCCGATAACAGTTTCGTGCAGAGCTGCACGAACGGGTAAATCGAAGTTTCGATCTTCCAGATCTCGCCTTTCGGTCCGCGGCCGTAGGACGGCGGGTCCATGATGATTCCGTCGTAATGGTTGCCGCGGCGGATCTCACGCTCAACAAATTTCACACAGTCATCGACGATCCAGCGGATGGGTGCATTTTCCAGCCCGGAGGAACGGGAGTTTTCCTTCGCCCAGGCTACCATGCCCTTGGAGGCGTCCACATGGGTCACGCTGGCGCCGGCTGCGGCTGCCGCCAGGGTAGCGCCGCCTGTGTAGGCAAAGAGGTTTAAAACCTTGATTGGGCGTCCGGCATTGCGGATGCGGTCACCGAACCAGTCCCAGTTTGCCGCCTGCTCCGGGAAGAGACCTGTGTGCTTGAAGCTGAACGGTTTTAAGTTAAAGGTCAGTTCTTTGTAATGGATCGACCACTGCTCCGGCAGGTCGAAAAATTCCCATTCGCCGCCGCCCTTGGAGCTTCTGTGGTAGTGTCCGTTCATCTTTTTCCAGCCGCGGTGTGTCTTGGGGGTGTTCCAGATAACCTGCGGGTCCGGGCGAACCAGAAGATAGTCGCCCCACCGCTCCAGTTTCTCTCCTTCGGAGCAGTCAATCACTTCATAATCGTTCCATCCATCTGCAATCCACATAAAATTTTATCCTTTCAAAAAAATGAGGCGCAAACCCCGGAAAAGGGTATCTGCCGCCTTTATAATCGGTGTTATCCATAAGCCATTTCCATCTAAATGGCATAAATGGTTACTGTTCCCGGGTAGGCACTTTTGGAACCGAAAGTGCCGTAAGAAAACGTGGTGACAGCAGGAATTTGCCGTATTTAAATGCGAAGCCACGGCAAATTCCGTTACTGGGCACGATGCGTGCACAGTAACCATAAACGCAGTCTGTCTGACCGGAAAAACGGTTCAGTTGAAATGCATACCTAATTATATCGGTCATTGATTGGCGTGTCAAACCTTTTGAACGGCTTCCTGCCAAAAAAGTAAATAAATTGAAAGATAAATCTCCTTGAAGATTCCTACATCTCCTGTTAAAATGTATATTAGGTAAATGATAGATTGCACGTATCTGGAACAAAACAAGGCGTTATAAGCATCTGATGCAGTCTCCACACGACGGGAAGTGTGCGAATGCGCAGCAGGTGGGAGAATAGACGTTATCAATCGTGAACTGGGAGGGCTTGTATATGAAGAAACAGAAACTGGCAGTCTGCGTCCTTTCTGCAGCGCTGATGATAGGGGCGGCGACCCTGACATCTTACGCGGCAGAAGGTTGGCAGCAGTCTGGAAACAGCTGGATATATGTGGACAACAATGGCAATAAGGTGACGAATACCTGGAAGAAGGGCGCAGACAATCTCTGGCGCTATCTCGATTCCCAGGGCAACATCGCGTCGAACTGCTGGGTGGACGACGAATACTTTGTCGAGAGTACCGGCATCATGGCGACTGACAAGTGGCTGAAACTGCCGAAGCGCAATCCGGCATGGAACGAGACTTCCGCTACGACGGTCTGGTACTATTTCTCCACCAGCGGAAAGATGGTATCCGACGGCTGGTCCAAGATCGGCGGCAAGTACTATTACTTCGACGGTGATGGAGCGATGCAGACGGGCTGGGTGGATGATGACACCTACTACACGAATGCAGATGGTGTCATGCAGATCGGCTGGGCATATCTGGAAGATCCGGATGATACCAAAAAGGACGATGATGAAGTGAAACCCGGCGACGACGATGAGGATCATCATTGGTACTACTTTCAGAGTTCAGGAAAGAAATATGTGCCTTCTTTAGGCGGTGCTAAATATAAACAGTATAAGATTGACGGAACCTACTACTGCTTCGACGAAAACGGAGCGATGCAGACCGGCTGGGTCGATATGGGAAATTCCTCTGGATTTGCAAATTACCGTTATTATCAGAGCAACGGTCAGGTACAGACTGGCTGGCTCTCCACGACTCCGCCGGAGGATGATGATTACAATCTGGATCTCGGCAGCGATGTACAGTGGTATTATTTTTCAAGCAACGGCGAGCCGAAGGTGGGTCCGAAGATTTCTGACGCTTCGACGAGCAACCTGGTTCGCATCAACAATATTACCTACTTATTTAATGAGAAGGGCAACCCGGTCTATGGTCTGAGACGTCTGGAGGTAGGAACGAGCGGTCAGTATGCCTGCTATTTCTTCGGCGCGGACAAGGCGACCAGCTCAGTCGTAAAAGGCAAGGGAAATGTAGTAGAGGGCGACGGAACGACCGGACAGTTCTATTTCGCTGACAGCGGCAACAAGGCTGGACGCGGCTACTCAGGTGTGGAGGATGGATTCCTGTACTACATGGGTAAGCTTCAGAAGGCAGACAGCGGTACCAAGTATGAAGTCATTGAAGTCAATGGCAAAAACTATCTGGTAACGACGAGTGGCAAGGTAGTGAAATCCAGCACCGTGAAGGATGCGAACGGCACAAAGTTTAAGACAAGCTCTGCGGGTGTTGTCACAGAGGTGGACGGCACAAGCGACGATGGCAGCGACGAGGCTAGAACCCCGGTGGAACCGACGTATTGGGAGGATTAATTAAAAAAGCTGGGAGTCTTCTTGACTGAGATAAAATTTCTGCATGGAAATATATTCTTGTGGATAAAAAGGAGTTTCTTCTATATAAAAGGTGTAATTACCCACCGGAAGAAGAAACTCCTGTTTTTTCTTGAAAAATATAGATTTTTTCTTAAAAAAACACTTGCATTTCCCAGAAAGCTGTGTTATTATAACGAAGCTGTGGCATGATAGCGATGAAACGAGAGGTTGCTGCTTATGATAAGCAGGTTATTCCGCGGAGCGAATGTCAAGTTAGGAAACTGGCGACAAGTCACTGTACAAGAATAGAGTATCCTGAAGACAAATGACGGATTTGGTGTGTGGACTGCGAGGACACACACGGGTATGTGTACAGTCACCGCTTGTCGTGCTTAATAGTACGAAAAGGAGGCGACTTTTTTTATGGCAAGTCAAGTAATGAGAATCACACTGAAAGCTTATGATCATCAGCTGGTAGATACATCCGCTGCAAAAATCATTGAGACTGTAAAGAAAAACGGATCAAAGGTGAGTGGACCGGTGCCGCTGCCAACTAAGAAAGAGGTAGTAACCATTCTGCGAGCAGTTCATAAGTACAAAGATTCCAGAGAGCAGTTCGAGCAGAGAACTCATAAGAGACTCATCGATATCATTGCTCCGAGCCAGAAGACAGTTGATGCACTGCAGAGACTGGAAATGCCGGCTGGCGTGTCCATCAACGTAAAGATGAAAAACAAATAATTAAGAATCCTATACTAGTTTAGATAGAGACATCTGGACAGTTCTAGGATGAACGCGGGAGTTTGACGAACGCGTTCCGCTGTAGAAAAACAGGAGGTCAGATTAATGAAGAAAGCGATTTTAGCTACCAAAGTCGGAATGACTCAAATCTTCAACGAAGACGGAGTTTTAACTCCAGTAACCGTTCTTCAGGCTGGACCGTGTGTTGTTACACAGGTTAAGACAGAAGAGAACGATGGCTACAAAGCAGTACAGGTTGGTTTTGTAGACAAGAGAGAAAAACTTGTGACAAAGCCGGTTAAGGGTCATTTTGACAAGGCAGGCGTTGCTTACAAGAGATATGTAAGAGAGTTCCGCTTAGAGAATGCTGAAGAGTATTCTGTAAAAGACGAAATCAAGGCAGACATCTTCGCAGCAGGCGATAAAATTGATGCAACTGCTATTTCCAAAGGTAAAGGTTTCCAGGGTGCCATCAAGAGACACGGCCAGCACAGAGGACCGATGGCTCACGGTTCCAAGTTCCATCGTCATCAGGGTTCCAACGGTTCTGCAACCACACCGGGACGCGTATTTAAGGGCAAAGGAATGCCGGGTCACATGGGCAGCGTAAAAGTAACTGTTCAGAACCTGGAGGTTGTTAAGGTTGATACTGAGAACAACTTACTCCTTGTTAAAGGCTCTGTACCGGGACCGAAGAAATCCTTAGTAACAATCAAAGAGACAGTAAAGGTCGCTAGATAAGGCTTTTACGGGAAAGGAGGAACATACAGATGGCAAACGTATCTGTTTTCAATTTAGAAGGCAACGAAGTTGGCACATTAGAACTGAATGATGCTGTATTCGGTGTAGAAGTAAATGAACATCTGGTTCACATGGCAGTTGTAGCACAGCTTGCTAACAAACGTCAGGGAACTCAGAAAGCAAAAACCCGTTCCGAAGTTTCCGGCGGTGGTAAGAAACCGTGGAGACAGAAAGGTACCGGACATGCAAGACAGGGTTCAACAAGAGCTCCGCAGTGGACGGGCGGCGGCGTAGTATTCGCTCCGACACCACGTGATTACACAATCCGTTTAAATAAGAAAGAGAAGAGAGCTGCTCTTAAATCTGCTCTGACAAGCCGTGTAAACGAGAACAAGTTCATCGTAGTTGAGGCTATGAACTTCGACGAGATCAAGACAAAGAAATTTGTTGAGGTTATGAACAACCTGAAAGTAAACAAAGCTTTAGTTGTTCTGGATGAGGCTTGTGACAAGGCTGTATTATCCGCTAGAAACGTGGCAGACGTTAAGACTGCTTCCGTAAGCACCATCAACGTTTACGATATCCTGAAATACAACACAGTAGTAGCAACCAAGGCTGCTGTAGCTTCTATCGAGGAGGTATATGCATAATGGCAAACGTACAGTACTATGACGTAATCCTCAAACCGGTTGTAACTGAGAAGAGTATGAATGCTATGACAGACAAGAAATACACCTTCCTGGTACACACCGAGGCAAACAAAACTATGATCAAAGAAGCCGTTGAGAAGATGTTCCCGGGCACCAAAGTTAAGAGTGTCAACACCATGAACATGGACGGCAAGACAAAGAGAAGAGGCATGACATTCGGTAAGACAGCTGCAACAAAGAAAGCTATCGTTCAGCTGACCGAGGACAGCAAAGAGATCGAGATCTTCGCTGGTTTATAATTCATCCTCAATAGACAATTATACGACGAACACTATGTCGTGAAAAACATGAAGAAACGCCAGGAGGCGTTGAACGAAAGGAGTCAAAGTCATGGGAATTAAATCTTACAGCCCATATACACCTTCCAGAAGACATATGACCGGCTCTGATTTCTCTGAGATTACAAAATCCACACCGGAGAAATCCTTAGTAGTTTCTTTAAAGAAGAACGCAGGTCGTAACAACCAGGGTAAAATCACCGTTCGTCACAGAGGCGGCGGTTCCAGAAGAAAATATAGAATCATCGACTTCAAGAGAAATGCAAAAGACGGTATCGCAGCAACCGTACTTGGTATCGAGTACGATCCGAACCGTACAGCAAACATCGCTCTGATCTGCTACGCAGACGGCGAGAAAGCTTATATCCTTGCTCCGGCTGGTTTACAGGTTGGACAGAAGGTTATGAGCGGTGCAGAGGCTGAGGCAAAAGTTGGTAACTGCTTACCGCTTTCTGAAATCCCGGTTGGTGCACAGATTCACAACATCGAGCTTCTTCCGGGCAAGGGTGGTCAGCTGGTTCGTTCCGCTGGTAACTCTGCTCAGTTAATGGCTAAAGAAGGCAAATATGCAACCCTTAGATTACCGTCCGGAGAGATGAGAATGGTTCCGATCAGCTGCCGCGCTACTATCGGTGTAGTTGGCAACGGCGACCACAACCTGATCAATATCGGTAAGGCTGGTAGAAAACGTCACATGGGTATTCGTCCGACTGTCCGCGGTTCTGTTATGAACCCGAATGACCATCCGCATGGTGGTGGTGAGGGCAAGACCAGTATCGGTCGTCCAGGTCCTTGCACACCTTGGGGCAAACCGGCACTCGGCCTGAAGACCAGAAAGAAAAACAAACAGTCTAATAAGTTAATCGTAAGAAGAAGAAACGGTAAACAGTAATAGGAGGTATACTAATGGGTCGTTCATTAAAAAAAGGACCATTTGCAGATGCTCATCTTTTAAAGAAAGTAGATGAGATGAACGCAGCAGGACAGAAACAGGTTATCAAAACCTGGTCCCGCCGTTCCACAATCTTCCCGCAGATGGTTGGACATACAATCGCAGTTCACGATGGTAGAAAACATGTTCCGGTATACGTGACAGAGGACATGGTTGGACATAAGCTCGGTGAGTTCGTAGCCACTAGAACTTACAGAGGCCACGGAAAAGACGAGAAGAAAGCAGGACGTAAGTAAGTTACGCTTGAAAGGAGGTTTCACCAATGGCTAAAGGACATAGATCCCAGATTAAAAGAGAAAGAAATGCTAATAAGGATACGAGACCGTCGGCTAAGCTGTCTTACGCCAGAGTATCCGTTCAGAAAGCATGCTTCGTATTAGATGCCATCAGAGGCAAAGATGTGAAGACAGCGCTTGGTATTGTAACATACAATCCTAGATATGCTTCTACTTTAATTAAAAAATTACTCGAGTCTGCTGTTGCTAACGCAGAGAACAACAACCAGATGAATCCGGAGAACCTGTACGTTGCAGAATGCTTCGCTAACAAGGGACCGACAATGAAGAGAGTAAAACCGAGAGCACAGGGCCGCGCTTACAGAATCGAAAAGAGAATGAGCCACATCACAATCGTGCTTGATGAGAAATAAGAGGAGGCAATTATGGGACAGAAAGTTAATCCGCACGGCTTAAGAGTCGGTGTTATTAAAGACTGGGATTCCAGATGGTATGCGGAAGCTGATTTTGCAGATAACCTGGTAGAGGATCACAAAATCAGAACCTTCCTTAAGAAGAAATTATACAGCGCCGGTGTTTCCAAAATCGAAATCGAGCGCGCTTCTGATAAAGTAAAAATCATTCTTTACACTGCTAAACCGGGCGTTGTTATCGGTAAGGGCGGCGCAGAGATCGAGAAGACAAAAGCTCAGGTTCAGAAATTAACTGACAAGAAAGTTTTTGTAGACATCAAAGAAGTTAAGAGACCAGACAGAGACGCTCAGCTCGTTGCAGAGAACATCGCTCAGCAGCTTGAGAACCGTATTTCCTTCCGTCGTGCGATGAAGTCCGCTATGGGCAGAACCATGAAGGCTGGAGCTAAGGGTATCAAGGCTTCCGTATCCGGACGTCTTGGCGGTGCTGATATGGCTCGTACA